>Ga0102593_1000067_pt1 | contig 292224 bp, 292 predicted proteins | sample AraplaCol_mMS_r2_2_FD_76862 | JGI IMG/M metagenome (GOLD analysis project Ga0102593, IMG submission 76862) | Arabidopsis root microbial communities from North Carolina, USA - plate scrape MF_Col_mMS_r2 (SPADES assembly) (version 2) | ecosystem: Host-associated > Plants > Roots > Endosphere... | reverse complement strand
ATAAACGTAGAAGTTATTATTGGCATTTGGGAAAAAACCAAAAAAACCCACTTTAGTGTGAAAGGAAAAAAAAAAAAAAAAAAAAAACCTTTTTTTTTTTTTTTTTTTAAAAAAAATAGAAATAAAATACGGAAAACCCATCTTATCAACTCTTTAGTGTTGTTTGATATTTTTCTCTCTTCTTTTCATAGTTGAACCCCTGAAACTGTTCTCTAGTCACTGCCAACTCCATTCCTAACCGCCGTTTCTTCCGGCCATTCTTCTCTGTCAATCCCTCCTGCCGATCCATTCCCGCCGACCTCCCCTTGTGTTCCTCTCCTCTCTTCCACCTCTCCCCTCCCTCCCAATCCCCAATCCCCAATCCCAATTACCATCTCATCCCATCAGCTGCCACTCTTCTCCATTCCTCCCATGCCAGGCAGCGCCTAACTCTTTTCGTCGTTCTTTTTTGCTTTTTTGCTTTCCCTTCAATACAGCTCCTCCCGAAACCTCCTGTCTCTACCAAATTCTCTCTCTCCCTCCTCCCCTCCCCCCTCTCTCCTCTCCCCTCCCCTCATCCTCTCTCTAACCCCCTCCTCCCAAAAAAAAGACATCTGAAACGATGTTGTCGGCTCCCGTTAAATCGGCGAAGCGAATCTCTTCCCTCTTCTCTCTGGGTTCGCATAGTAAGGACCAGAATTCAAATGGGTCCCCAGCACCATCACCGGGGTTGAACTCGCCCTCGGATTTCTCGCAGGAACGTCGCCGTCGCCGAAGTAGCTCCCGGCCTACCCGTCATGTATCAACTCCGAATGCCATCTATTCTTCGGAACCGAGAACAGTGCCTCCCCCAGAGCCCTTCGATCTGCCACCACCGCCATCATTGCTGGCAGTCAACCATGATCTTGCCAGCAGTGCTCCCAGCTCCCCGGTCGATCGCCCCCGGAGCAGAGGCCGGGAGATGAGTCGCCCCTCGAGTTCCGCCGGATTGGCAATTCCCGGCTCGGCGCCAGACTCTCGCCCAAGCACGCCTTCAAAACGTCGCAGCTGGATGCCGGGAATGAATGCGAGATCTCGAGCCGGGTCAATGGATAAGCGCACTCCCATGCCATCACTACCTGGAGCTTGGATTGCGGGTCTGGATCAAAAGGTCGTCTATGATATGGGTCCTCTCGCGAGGGGTGAACAGGTACGTCAGCTACGTGACGAGGGGAAAATCAAGAAGAAAAAAAGAAGGCAGCGGGATCGCGATGGGCGAAATGCTAATAGATTGGATCTAGATCCCAGAATTGTGGAACGAGCAAGGCGATACTTACGTCTACTTGTTTCCTCAAAACACCGGCCGACCGGCTTCGTTCAAGATCGATTCGACCATCTTCGCCGAATCTCCCTCTCTGAACCAGATCTGCCGTGGAGGTGAACCAAGACTCAATGGCCTCGAGCAACCCACCCGTTCACTTTCGCTCGGCAACCCCATGTCGCCCCCTTTGACACCGCAGGATCGGTTGGCGGACAACGACAATGATAGTTCGGGCAGCCAGCGGTTGGCATTCATGGACGATGCTCCTGAGGAAGAACAAGAACTGCATCTCTACCTCCCCATTCCATTGAACAGCGATGTTTCCAGTGCGGGATCCCGCGTTTCTCAGGAAGACACCGAGACTCTGCTTCTCTTCCGCAACTTGTTCGCTTTCCTTCTGGGACAGTCTCTCATCGCTACACCCAAGTCAGCCACCCTTTTTAGTATTTTCATGGATGTTGCCGTGCTGCTGGCACGCTTCGAATTCAGTAACTTGGATGGATCCAACTTTGGTGAGACCGCCACCTCCAGCTTCAGCAACTATTGCGACGAACTGCGTTTGGCCGATGTCCGCAAAAGCCGCGAGAAGACCATTGAGGCTATTGTACTCGGTGAAAGATTGCGGTACTACCCTCTGTACGTAGAGGGATTCGTACACGGTGTTGGCAAACTTGACGAGATCAAACAGCTTCGGAGCCCTAAATTCACCTTTATTCACCCCACCACGCAAAAACGCCTTGAGCGTGGATTCATCGATCTGGACTCTCGTTTGCGCGGTCTCTATGGCAAGCTCGAAGACTTTGATTTCCCCTCGGTGTTCTCTGGTATCGCCAACTCTACCACGTCTGTAGAAAGTAAGGTTGTTCGCTTCAAGACCTGGAAGGCTGCCTTCTTGGACTTCCGTCGTTTCACTATGAGCTTCTACCGCACCAAGTACGGCTCTTGGCCACCAAAGGCCCGTTCCAAGAAGAATGAATTCGAAGAAAGTGGTCTCAACCGCCTACTGCTGCTCGACCTCTATCAGGACTTCTGCGATCTCTACGATATGCTGGTCGATCGTTCGAATCTCACGACCCGCACCATCGACTCGTCCGGTGCTGGTGGTGACACTACCTCCACGGACCCCAAGGATGTAACTGTCCGCGCTGTTCGCCAGGTCCTCAGCGAGTACGACCGTAGTACCCCTCCAGTTTTGCCGCCAGTTCCCTTTGATATCCCGCAGATGCCCAACTTACAGCCTCTGCACCGCAAGCCTCTTGATGCGAAGAAGGAGGCCAAGCAGCGTGGCAAGAAACTGAAGAACTCCGACATCAATGCCGTCCTCATGGGATCGTACACTCGTGAGAGCATTCGCAGCACTCAGTTCATTGAAGAGTTCATGAAATTCGAGCGTCGCTGCGCCAACGGCAAGAGCGTCGACGACTTGGTCGACCTGCGTTGTGGTCAATGGATTTTCCTCTATGCTGTTATTCAGTCTATGCCCATGTTGACTGTCGACGTTCCGGATGTGCAATTCACACAGGGAGTAGAGTACTTCCTTTGCATTGCCCCTCGCGGTGGTGCGCCCTGGATCCAGAACACCGAGAAGACTGCTCGCAGCTGGTTCGGTGTTGCTGGTGGTCAAGGTGTTGTCAGCCTTCCTTCCGACGTGGTGATCAATGGTGTGGAAGGTGTCTATCGCCGTAGTCACTGCTGGCAACTCGCTGAGCAATGGGCCGAAGCTGGCGCCCTTATCCCACCGCCAACTGTCGAAGATGCATACGAAGAGAATGAATCATCCATCTCCTCGCCCTACCCTGCTCAGCAGTCCTCAGCCGGTTCCTCTTCTGACCCACAGCCTGGGCCTGGTATGGGAGTCCATGGTGGCCTTACTCCCCCTCCACCGGCTATCCCACGTACTCGCTCCCCTGGTGCTGCCAATCGGGCCGAGCATCGCCACTCTATCTACCCTGGTCTGGAAGCATTACCTCTACCAGCCGGTATCGCTCCAATTGAGCCTCCTGCTCGTCCAATCAGTCGCTTCAACCCCAACATGAGCTTCGACGACATCTTGCGAGAGGTCCCCAACAAAAACAAGAAGAAGCACTAAGTTGCACATCCCACTTGAAGCATGTATACCTTCATATCATCGATTCGCATGTCGATTTCCAAGAATTCAACCTTCCTTCTTGCCTTCTCTTTTCTACTTTTTTTTTTGGGACTGTCGATAGGCGCATATTTTTTGTTTGATGACCGCATTGGGTGGAAAAGGCGCGATGCCCATGGAAGGCCAAGAGAACAAAAGCATCTAATTTACATGGAGGGAGAGAGCATGGAAGACACACTACACCGGTTCATCATAATTATCAGCATCTCAAGCATGAGCATATCCGTCCACGACGGCATTGCGTTTTGGTTTTTTCATGTGGTCTTTTTTTCTTTTCTTCTTTTTTTCCCTTTCCTTTCTTTTTTCGTGCCGGATTCCCCCCTAGTTCTCGTAATTTTTTTTTCCCTCCAATGGAGAACCCATAGAAAATAGAGATTTAATATCTTCAATGCCGTGTCTGTAGTTAATTGATATGTAGTGTTTGTAATAATCGTACCTCGTGCCGTTGTACTTTTAAGCTTCTGCCAATCTCGACGACCCACGGAACCACCAACTTCTCATCCTTGAATTGTAAACAATCAATATCAACTGGTTTCAGATCACAGAGTACTGTTTTTCCAAGCAGACATGATGTGCTTTTCAGTCATGCAGGTATTGTCAGAGAGCGGCTATCCTTGCCCGTCCCACCTAGTGGACCACTTAGTGCATCCAAAAAGAGACTGAAGGCAATACGAGGCTGAGGCGCCACCGTCCCGATTCGCGCAAAAGACCTCCAGACTCTGTCAGGGGAGACATTGGAAGATGTCCAGTCCTTTACTGCAGATCTTTCCCTTAAATAAATTGGATCTCCCCGAAATCTCGACGGTCAGCCACCTTTCACGGAGTAAAGTCTGTGAAGATCAAAGTTCGCTACTGCACTGCCCGCCTCCCGCATCGTGAGATCAAGCAATTTCTCGCAATAGGGAAGAAACAAACCATGGCCTAACACGATATCGACGACGAATTTAATTATACAACTCACCACCCTCTCTGAGCGAGTCTCCCGGCTATCATGCCTCCGTCTCGATCCAGCATGACAAGCGACGGCCACGAAAGGCTGGAGCCGCGTCTGCTGCGGGCGGCGGAGAACGACGATGTCGAATCCCTACAAAAGGTTATCAGTCTCGCCAAGGAATATGGACACTTCAACGATAATTTTCTTCGAATAGCTGTAATGCGCAGCGCGGAACGAGGCTGTATCGCCGCAACAGAATTCCTCCTCAAACTCGGCGCCAAAACCGACGTCGCGGGCAATCGTCTCTCGCCGCTTCTGCGCGCCGTCGAACGGGATCATTACCAAATTGTACGGCTTCTCCTCGATCATGGTGCTTTATCTGATAGTGCCGATAAAGAAGGACGAACTGCGTTGATGACGGCTGCTTGGAAAAATCATGCTGATGTGCTGCAATTGTTGATTATGCGAGGTGCGAATGTGAATGCGCGCGACCACCGCAAACGAAATGTCTTGCATAACCTAGCAGCTGATAAAGAAAGGAAATGGGGCTGGGACGATGAAATTGTTCGTTTATTGTTACGGACTGATTGTCAGATTGATGGTGTTGAAGGTCAGGATGAACTTGGTCGGACTCCTTTACATTGGGCTTGCGCGACTGGTAATTGGGGACTTGCAGAGTTACTTCTTACAAGACCTGATGGACCCAAAGCTGAAGTCGATGCGACCGAGTTACGAGGAAAGACTGCTCTGCACATTGCCACTGCGCATGATCGCGTGGATATTGTGCAGCTACTGTTACAAAATGATGCTAATGTCAACGCCTGTAGTGATGGCGGTTGGACGCCGCTTCATAATGCCTGTGATAAGGGCTGCGTGGAGATTGTGCAGATTCTCTTACGTGAAAAAGCGCATATTAACAGCCAGCTGTTGAATGGAGTAACCCCATTACACCTTGCTGCTCAAGGTGGTCATCGTGAGGTCGTAGAATGTTTGTTAGAACGATCGGATTTGAAACGGCGGGTTCGCGATAACTTTGGCAGCACTCCATTTCTGCGCGCGGCGCAGTGCAAGAGAAGAGATATCGTTCTTCTTTTGGCGCCTTTCAATAATGTCGAGTCTCTTTCGGAGGATGTGCGAGATGCAAGTGCTGCATTTGATGCGACGGTCGTTGACTTTGGAAATTTCCACAACGAGAATCGCGTCAAGAAAATGTCGGTGTATAACTTACTTTATGGTCGAGACCCTGAGAATCCGCGTAAACAAGCAGTGACAACGGTACCGGCTGATAGTCGAGCGACTGATTTTCGTTGGATTCATTTACCGGCTAACAACATGGCTTGGGTCGAGGCATTGCTCACGAAAAGTTTCATTGAGGAGGGTGCTCATGATGTCGATGGCTTCAAAGGATTGGAGAAATCCTTTAATTACCAACATCGCGGCCAGAAGATCCATTCGCATTTTATGAGGCCACTTTGCCAGCACACGCCTCGCACGGTATTCCGTAGAAGGGAAGAAGAAAAGCAAGATGAACAATCCGATGCTGGGCATTCGAGTATCGCAGACAACAGCTCAATTACCCGGAAGCACAAAGGGTCAAACAGCAAATCGGAGCGTGTCGATGCCCATGATGATCCAAATTCGAACAAGAAAAGTAAAAAGAACAAAAACAGCAAGACAGGCAGCAATCCTGGTACACCGAAGAACGAATCTAAAAGCAAATCACCTTGGGGTCCAAGTGATAAACAAGCGCGCTCATCTCTTGCCACATCATCATTATGCAGAGATCATCCGGGACTCGTCTCTGCCTGCAATGTCAATGTGTTCATGCCCTATCTCCATTTCGAGACTGCGGAGAGGCGACAGAGGATGTTGGAAGCTATCCAGCGAGCACAATTGTTAAATCTTCAACCACGCGCGTTGAGACGGACTCGTACTCGAGATGAGATGCTGATTGATGCTCACCTTTCATCATCTACGACTTCACTTCATGTCCGTCGAACTTTGGATCAATTTTTCTACCCAAATATCGATACACAGAGTCGCGACCAAGACCAAGTGGTTTATCGATATCAAACCAAGGGACCGGGACGCGAGGGCCCAGATACAGACCCGAAGATCTTTATGGTTGACCAGCTGTGGATGTGGATTTTAGGCACGAACCTGATTGTTACTAGTTTCCCCCAGCGATGGGATCAACCGAAAAATGACCCATTAAATGTATTGGATGGGATCATCGAAGACATCAATTCCAAGACCCGTGAACCTGTCAAATCGGTGTATGACTTGGCTATTACAATCACAAACCGATGTTCCGGTGTCTTCGATCGTCATCGCCTAGGAGATGATGAATATCAGTTCTTGGATATGTTCGAGTCTTCTATCGGTATAGCCACGGATAAAGAGACTCTTCTTTTCAACCGCTTCAACCGAGCCTCTGCACAAGCATCGGACTGGTTGAAGAGTCACCGCAAGCTTAACCCCTTCACTTCAAAGTCAAATGAGAACTTCAAAGAAGATGAACCCTGCGTTGATGATGATTACTATGACGATGAAGAGCCACTTTTCGTTGACAGACTGTTGGACATCGGCGAGGAGACCGACCTTCTAGCAGAGACCAAGGATATACGTGACGAGCTCAACATGATTCATGCAGTCTTGGAGCATCAGAAGCATGTCCTATCAGACCTACAAGAAGTGATATGTGAAATATACCACGGGCAACATCGCTCCCAATACGACGTTAAAAAACGGTTCAAAGACCAACAGCGCACAATCGACATGCACCTGAAAGACCTCGATAGAATGGACAAGCAAGCGGAGCGAATTTACCATTCCATTACCGATCTGCTAGATCTGAAGCAGAAACATGCCAATGCATTCGAGGCCCGCTTTGCACGCGACCAAGCGGCAGGGACGACGCGACAAAGCAAGACAATCATGGTCTTTACAATTGTCACCATCATCTTCCTACCCTTATCATTCATCACGTCCATCTTCACCATCAACATGAAAGAGTTCGACAATCTGAACCTCGGTTACGTGGCGAAATACACTTTCGGAGTTGGCTTCGCCATTTCCATTCCCCTGATTTGGGTTGCACTTACCGTCGATGATATCGGAGACTTCTTTCGCTTTAGTACTCGGCACGGTCGACGTTGGCTTTCTCGACGACAACAGGCGAAGCCGAAATTGGGAGCAACAGGAGGACTAGGACATGGAGATGGGCAATTACAAGCGTTGGAAATTGAAAAGATTCTCAGTATTGCCCGAACTCGACGGAGTGGGGAATTCGAGTATGGGAATAGTTTGTTGCCTACCGTGACGCATGGGACGTCTACTTCGAAAAGACCGGAGATCTATAACGGGCTGGCGAATGGGTCTATTCGGAAAAGTTTTGAGGTACGGAGGAGTGTGGATTATAGGCCTTTTTCGAGATGATATGGAATGAGGTCAAAACTTGCTTGATTTGGGTATCCTTGGACATTCGAGAGAATTTGGATACGATAGTTATAGTCCTGATGAGATAATGCATTAATGAACAAAAGTTTATGGAATCATGGATGTACGCTTGCGAATGCTGTCTTTGTAAAGTGAAGAAAAAAAAGAAAGGGAATATAGAGAGGAAAAATGACACCGAATGAACACCGTGACCGCAATAATCCACATCAACTCCAATTTTCAACAGGGCTGTTGAATCACGTCGTATACATTTGGACTTCATCAGAATAAGCCGAGTTCAACACCCTTCCCGACTTGCCATCTCCAAGAATGACGGCTGGATGATAAACATTCATCACAACCATAGCGATGAACATCAAAAGTGCATCAAAGATGTACATATACACCTCATTCGTCATGATAGGACCATTAAAACCATCACGATATTCAACCAATCGAAAAATACATCGAACCAGAATCAGAATACTGACAATGTACAAAGCCAGCAACACGGTGATCCAATTCCGTTGTTTCCAGCCCTGAGTACGAGTCGATTCTCGCTCCGTATGCGACTTCGACGTCGGCTGTCGATTAATTCGGAAATGAAATAAGCCCGCGGTAATGACGAAGAAGCCAAAAAACAAAAGCTGGATGACTAGACCACCGGTAACAATGTTCGAGCCTGTGTTTCTCATGTTTGTATCTTTAATGGCCATCATACCACCACCGGCAGATTGCATGAAAAATGAGAATACATCGCCGGCGACGAAGATCTTTGTCATCCAGCTTACGCGGACGAGACTGAGAGATTCAGCTTGGAGGTAGGTGATTAACCGACCAAGGACCATATAAATTGAGGCGGCGTAGAGAGGAGGTGCAAGGAGGATGAGAACGGATTGAAGGGCATAGAGAGTGACCGAGTCGAGATTATTTCGGGCAACGAGTCGACAGATGTATCCTATTACTTGGACTGTTGATTGAGTGTCAGCATTGCCTCATCTTTTTTTTCTTTCGTATCATTTAGCAAGATTGAAATAGGCAGCCCATGCCGGAGAAATGACATACAAATTCCTCCAATTACAAATGGAATAAAGTACCAGCATCGAGCCTTGCTGAGCTGAAATGTATGATAAGCTGTCGTAGCAAGGAAGAGAATGGTGAAGATAATTCCTCCAGCAAGGGTGGGAGTATAGCCGTAAAGGTTGCCGGCATACATGATTGCGGATGAATTAAAACTGATATGGACTAACAAGATAAAAAGGGACATCGGGGAATATATGTACCCGGGGTACGCTTAGTATGTCAATCGCTATAGCCACAATCTCTACAGTCGCCAAGTCTCAGGATCGAAGACTTGGATCCACCATAACTAGGCGACATCTTGATATTGCGGGAAACCCACGGTCATCTTACTTGATTGGGGATAGAGAACTACTTCCGAGCAACCTAATATGGATTTTGCCATTTATCCAGGTAACATAGCCTCCAAATAGAATCTTACATTCTATAAAAAAAGAAGAAGGAAAAAGAAAACCTTTTCAATGGACGTTGACAGGCGATGCAACTAAGTGGGACCCGACGGGGCCCGAATTCGAGTCCGTATCCGCGTTCGTATCCGAGCTCGGGTTCATTTATCTTTCACTCAACTCCCCTCGCCTCGTGTTCGGCTTGTATGGAGTATCTTTTTTATGAAGAACATATTGGATCTTGAAAATGGGCCCGCGTAGGACACATCGGAAATCGCGTAATGGCTGCCCAGAGTGCAAGTCCCGGCGGTTAAAGGTTTTTTGCCCCCTATCTTACTTTGCTCTGCACTATCTTTTGGCCCCGAGCCATTGGTTAACCTACTAGTATGTAGTGCGACGAACGATATCCTTGTACCAACTGTGTTAAGCATGCTATCCACTGCAGCTATGTTGGACCTACAGAGGGACATATTGCTTCAAGTATTTCCCCAGCAGCTCAGCCACAACCACAACCACAGCCAGGGTTTCAAGCTCAAGTCTATAGTAATACCTCATCGCAGGCAATGAGCACTATACCCGGCTATAATGAGGAATCAATCTGGGGTTTAACATCTGCCGATATTGCACTTGACTCAGAAGATCGTTGGGATATCCTCGAGGCTCTTCCTAATGCCCCCGATACATCCGAGAAGAGTACAGATGACTGGGGACTTGACTTGGAATTGATGCATCACTATTGCACTGTGACATGCAACACAATGTCAATCCGAGAGGATGCCCGTCATGTATGGCGAGTGGTTATTCCTATGGAAGGCTATTCCAATAAATACCTGATGCATGGTCTTCTAGCGGTAGCAGCCCTGCATAAAGCCTATCTCTACTCTAACCAGAGGACGAAGTATATCAAAGCAGCAGCTCAGCACTTAGCAGTGGGACTGAAAGAATTTCGAGAGCTTGTCGCTTCCCCGGTAGATCCAGAAAATTGGCAGCCGGTATTTCTTTTTGCTTCGATGATATCGGTACATCTCTCTGTCGTGCCTTTGAGACTGGGCGCTGACAAATGGCCTGATCCCATATTCAATATGGTTGAATTGTTCTCCAGTATCAAGGGGTTTCAAGCGATTATGAAGCCATTTTTGAGGTCTCTGCGCAAGACCCAGCTGGCACCTCTTGTGAACTCGATTTTCCTAGAGGATGAAATGTTCATTCCGAGGTAGGCGATCAAAATCGAGCATTCAACCCATACTAGTAACATCAACATTCGCTCAGGTAGAGGTTAATGGCATCAATAGTCCATCTGTTGTCTCGCAATCCTTACTTCCCCCAGGAATGTGGGAGCAAATCGAAAAACTTCAAAAGTTTCTCGAAGAATATCAATTTCCAAACTCAAATCCAACTACATCACCGATTCCGACCACACCAGAATATCGTGGGCCGCCAGAGGATTACAAAGTCGCTTTAGACTTTTTCAAGGTTGCGGCTCGTCAGATTGAGTTAGCTGGTCCTCATGTCGAAACGGGGATGGTTTACATGTGGGCGTATCCACTATCCAAGCGAATTCACGATGATATGAAGTCATATCAACCTGTCGCTCTGGTTCTTCTTGCTCATTACTCCGTGCTGCTGAAATTGGTCGAGAGTTATTGGTATATCAGTGATCTTGGCTGTTCATTACTAGAAGACATCGAAAGCCATATGCATGCTGACTTTCGAGATTGGCTGGAGTGGCCAAGACAATGGGTATTTGGGAAGTCGTGAAGGCGGTCTTGAGCAATACTTATCACAGCCCTGTTCATGAAAATTGCTCAGCATGATCAGGCAAATTATTACGAATGTTTGATTAACAACGATTACTAGTACCTTACAAAAAACTAAAATGCATTTGCTCATAAGAAGCGGGCATTAATTCTGATTAATAATTACGGCGCACTATAACTAGTCTAGCCGCAACCGGTGCAGTCAACTAGTGTTGTTAGTGTGGTTATTCTCAGAATAACCATACTCTCCATTGCTTGGTCCATTATTTTTGCGAATCTAGATAAGTATACAGCCGATAAACCCGTTCAAATTCTCTGTCATAGAATTTTACATAATTTCATATGATTCCGGAACGAAGTAGACTAGGAGACCGTACAAAGTAGCTACCAAGTAGATACCAGAAAGTCGGAGATACAGTGTAATTTATAAGGAAGTCTATATTGAATACATTTTCCATAATAAAAGCTAGAATTACAATATATAGAACGGAAGCCCATTCTGGTGGTCGGTATATTTGTATTTATCTTCAAAATCCGCAATTTATCACGTATGTTTGGTAACGCTATATGATAGTTGTTCAAATCAGATCAAATTCAGATATATTATTTCGTATGGTAAGTTAAATTCAAATTTCAATTTACAGTTACGCATAGCGTTTGGTTGCTGAGATAAATCTAAATCAAATTACATAGTATTTTGGGGTGGTCATCTCGGTGGTGACTTGCGTTAATGTTCTATGGAGCCGCGTGGAATCTTTAGGGAGTTCTGGCGATCTGACCTTATCGTCCAGCTAAGTCTTGCACTTAGACCAGTGACAATAATTATACAATATGATACATGCCGCTCTCACATGGACATTTATATTTAAATGAAGCACGCAGGCCTCACATTCATACATTGGTTGAAAAGGCGCCGAAGAATACGCAGACAGATTATGCTAATCAGCGCCGATAAAGGGTAAACTCCAGACACAGGAACACGAGGTAGGCAACCAAGAGAGCTACACCTGCACTCCTCCCCAGTCCCGAAAAGATAACACCACAAAATACCAGAGAGGACACCCACACGGCCACCAACTCAAAAAGCACAAAATTATCCGCCTCTTGTACCTGGTACCCCGCCACTGCAACGACACCAACACAGAGCGTTAGCAAGAAAATGTTGCTTCCTGCAGTAGTCGCAGCCATAATGTTGCCGTGGCCGCGGGAACCACTGATGATTGCCACCAGTTTCTCTGGAAGAGTAGTGGCAAAGGAGACAACGGTCAGGCCAAAGACAGTTCCCGAGAGATGCAGGGAGTCGGCGATAGTGACGGCGCTGTGGGAGAGGATGTATCCTGACAGCGAAAGGGATACAAACCCGAGAATGAGCTGGAATACGTGGTAAGGAAGGCTTCTGCTTCGTCTGCTCCCTTTGTCTGTTGATGACGGCTCATGCTCATTCTCGATGAGGGGAGATGTCTCGGAGACAGGTGCATGATTGACGAATTCGCCGTCCTCGCTATCACTGGATTCTTCACTATCACTGTCCGATAGCTCTGGGGGCGAGGCTACACCCTTGTAGATAGCGTAGATGATAGAGACAATGTAGAGACTAAATATGGCAATCAAGACCCCGCCGACGATCTGGTTCAATTGGTTGAAGAATGCCAACACCACGAAGAGAGTCGTAACTACGAACAGCAGCGCTGAGTATAATTTTGCGCTGCGGTCAAACTCCAGATCCTGGGGGGAAAAGATTAGCCCCAAAGAAAAGGCGCCGAGAATATTGGAGATAGTCGAGCCCATGACGTTCCCAAGGGCAAGGGGGCTGCGATGCTGCAAGATGGCGGCAACCACCACAGCAAGCTAGTGGGGAGATTAGCCAGGATATTCATTGGAATGGATTGCACTGAATTGCAGACCTCTTCCCATTCTGCGCCAGCTGTCAAGAGGGCAATAACAGTTTGCGAGATGCCGAGGCGTCGCCCGATAATAACGGTGTGGTCGATGAACTTGTCTGCGCCATAGTCAAGGACAAACACACCCGCAATCAAAGTGGCAACATTGAAACACAAAGCATCCCAATCCATTCTTGTCTCTGAGTCTATCTTATGTATGTTGGGGGCAATCGAAAAAATGGAAAGGTCGGGTATAAGATGAAAAAAAATTAATAGATCTTGAACATCAAGCTTTCACTTGCCCTCGACCGCCTGGTTATATTACTCCAGTAATAGGCTGGTTAATTCTCAGAAACGTGCCCAGCCATTATTAGTCATCCCATCACGTTGACGGAACAGGAAATAGGAATGGTAGTTTAGGGTTTGATTAACTTCTTAGGATCCTGTCGGCTCAGTAAGATACCGCCGTTCTGTGGCTGTGATGTCCGAGATATTTTTCAGAACCAAATACAGAGTAGACCTGGGCAATGAGCCGCTCATAAACGGTTTTGGTCAGGTTTTCGGTTAACATATAGTATTAGGCTACGGAACCGAGCTGCACTAGGTAGAACTGGAAGTTAACTCAGAATTCCCATTACTTCCAAGGTTGCACATTTCACTACAGCCATTGAGTCATCGATGGACAAGGAATTTGGTAAAGGAGAGTTAGTTCAGCAGCCCGAGCCTTCAGTGCTACCCAGGAATTAAATTCGAATGCTTTTTTTGAACACATTCTGCAATCATGGAAGATATCTCAAAGGTCAAATAATTTGAATGATTTCCTCTTTCCAGGGGGTGGGACTTTGATCTAACCATTCCGTTGCCTCGTTGGCAAACATTCCCATGCGTTCGAAATATCCGGGGATTTTATCCGAATTTTTCAAAAACAGACCGGAATAACAGACATCCTTCACTCGCCTGCCTTTTGTCTCAACAGTCCAATCACGACTAAATGTAATGAGTGCATAAACCAGTCCCTCAAGTTTCGGAGCATCGCGAACCCTGTGTGTCTCCAGGTTCACTTCATTTGTTCCAGAAGCATCAACCGAAATGCCCCATCATTTTAAGGAACCAGTCGCCGTCAACATCTCTCTTCGGCTTAACTGGAGCCTTAGATTCTTCCTCGAGGGTTGCATTCGAATCCTGTAGCTCTACCAAAGAGAATGGGCCTTTGACCTCAATTACTCCATCCACGATCTCCCCGAAAATGGAAAGCGGGTCTTTTGGGCTGACACTACATTTTCTGACAGTTGACAGCGGCTTTGAGTCAGCAGTTATCTTCCCATATGTAATGACCGCATTGATTGATGCCCACGACCATGAAGGCGCACGCCATTCAACAGGTCGTTGAGACCATTCCCTTGCTTTCGTAAACCACATCAGATCGTGAAGAATGTTCTTGTCCCAAAGCCCGGCAAGATATCGATGCCCTGTTAGCCCTGAAAATTCAGCCGCCATACCGCCAATTGCAGGTAGCCTGTCACTAGGACGACCGATCTCACGCCTAGAGTAGTTATGAACAAGGGCGTACCAAGCCTGATACAGCTGTGTCGTTCTAAAAACGCCGAGCACTGGCGAGCAGTCGTCGGGTTGAGAAGTCTCATCAAAGATCATATCAACCAATAGATTCTCCAAAGTCTCTGTATCATCACGCATGTTTGAAGGAGAGTGATAATACCCTCTATCTGTGCACGTGGATTTTCTGCATCTCCAGGTAGGCCATCTTCCATACGATAGAAACCGTGGCGAGAGAAGTTGTTCCTGAAGACACCATCCACGTCGAGATGTAGCAAAGCTCCATAAGCTTTTCCACGATTTGTCTTCATCCAGAAGCCACACTTTTCCCTCGCTAAACATTCAAAATATCTGCCTTGAACTCGGATATAGCAACTGTCGCAGTATAAAGTTTCGGGCCCGGAAGATTGGCTAGCGTGATTCGCCATGATCGTGATGTTAATCTCCTGAGTTAGCCCCGAGCAAATGAAGAAGAAAGGTTTCTGGATTTCAATATTTCCTTCAAGAGACCCTACAAAGAGCGACATATCCTGTACTAGGCATCACTCGCAAAGTTAAAGCCACATTCAGCCGCAATGCCGTGTAACCGGCCCTTTATGCGAGTGTCTGTAATAAATGGTAATTTATGAAAGGGCCGGTTACCCATTGCTACGTGGCAGGGTGCAAGGCGCAGTTCACCTTATGATTTCAGCCTTGTTTGCCTCATGCATGTTGAAGTCATACATAGTATGTGACCCATGGACATTTTGAACTGTGCACGTCCCTTTTTCTCTGCCGCTTCAATAGAAGTTCGAAGGGCTGAGGCAGCCCTGGAGGTCCAATGACACCACGATATTCGAACAAGGGTCAGTACTATGTACATGGTTGGGCACCAGTTGGGCGGTGTAATCTTACTGCTCGGGTAGGATGATTGTTTGGCCCCTTTTGAGCCTCTATCTGTTCCATGATTGCCATAGAGGCAGTATATTCAATTGTCAGCACTTTCAATGCGTGATTAGATCGGAAATTGAATTATGTGGAACTCAATTTCTCTCATGTACTCTTTCTCTTACTCTCCAAATCCTGTCATTTTATTTAAATCTCTCCTATTGCCACATTCGAATGTTTAAACTGTGTCCCATCAGACCATCAGATTTAACTTTCGAGGTTTGATATCTGAAGCGTCGTAAATTAGTACAACTTAAAGAACAATTTGACTCAATACACTGCGCAAAATGGGCCACAAACACCCTGGTATGTCATCTAAGCCCTTAAATATTGTCATTTTATGGACCAAGACCCCTAGGACCCAGTTATAACCTTCAAAAATTGCCAGACAAAATGCCCGAGCCCGATACAGAGGCAGACCCTGGTTCTTTTTGTGATGCGCACTACCTCTTCCAAACAGCGCCGGACGAGAGAGGTTGCACTTCATGGTCTGAAGATGTGCCGAAAAATGCTTTTAAACCTGGGGAAAACTCTCTTTCCGGAAAGAAAGCTTTAATTGTGCGAAAGGTCAAGTGCTATGATGGAAGAAAAAGCTTCCAGGTGCATTCTCTTGTTATTCAAAGTCAAGTCCTGAAGAAGTTTCTCTCAGATGTAATGAAGGGCTATCCTGGGCTCACTTTTACCCTTGCTCGGGTAGAGTTCAACTATCCATTCAAACCCTTTGTCCACCGATGGGACATATTCTGCCAGGAGAGAGACACCGTAGAAGATCCCAAGGTTAAATCCCACGTCGATCTGCTATACAGCATCCTGAAGGCTGAGTTGGGTGATCTCTTGTCAGAAATAAGCGACCTACTCAAGAGTCATGTAATCAGACATGACCTCATTTGGGCCCTTTTTGAACCGGGAAAACTCATATACTCTGTGATTGACGATCGTCAACGTGTTTTTGTTTTCAAATCGGGCGACTTCGACAACCAGACCGGCGCTTTTCGAATGAGTGCACGTTATATTGACAGTGACGGGACAAGTTTTGGATATCAGTCTCAAAATCTTTCCATTCAACAGTACGAAGGGACATCATCCATCATGGACCTCACAGTCTTTCCCCTGGCCTATCACAAGAACGAGGTCGAGATACGTACCGATCTCATTGCACGAGGCGAGCTCTGGCAAATGCACAAAGAATACCGCTTTAGGTTCTACAAAGGCCTTGCAAAAGGCTACTCTAAAGAGCTGAAGCGTGAGATGAAGTTCAAAGTCAATAGTCGAGTCGCCATTGATGGAGAGGCGTTCAATATATTCAATCCCGACTATGAGATTAAATTCTCAAAGAGGTTATCCAAGCCACATCGTGATACACAAGCGCAATACGATGCGCGACAAGACTACCAACAACAGCTAATGCTGCTCGAACGACAAAATAAAAGACGTCTCATGGGCCAAGGCTCTTACAATAACATCAATGTCTTGAATTCTCCAATGGGAAACTCGAGCATGTCTGATCCCACCTTTGAGACAGCTGACTTCGAAATATCATCCAAAACCTTGTCCAATAGAGAACTACTTATTTCGACTCCCATTATCCGTGGGTTCTCTTTGAGGGACAAGATGTGGTTAGAGTTTTTCATTGATGGTGTGGAGGACATTTTGTGGAATTCCGATGCCTTTGATAATTTGGTCTTACCGCATAGTCAACAGGATCTCAAAAAGCTCATCTTAGGCTTTGCCAAAGCTCAATCGAAGAGCCGTGATACGTTTGACGATATTATCAAGGGTAAAGGCCGGGGTATTATCATGCTTTTAAAAGGACCTCCTGGAGTCGGTAAGACCCTGACAGCCGAAAGCGTCGCAGAGGTGATGAGGGTACCACTTTATTCTCTCAGTGCCGGTGATCTTGGAACAACTGCGGATAATGTTGAGAGGTCTCTTCGGGATATTCTCAAGATGGTCCCCAGGTGGGGTGCTATTATCCTGCTTGATGAAGCAGATGTTTTCATGGAAGCCCGAGATACCATTGATTTGGCACGAAACGAGCTGGTCACTATTTTCCTACGTCTTTTGGAATACTATGAGGTGCGAGGCTTTTGTTCACAAAGAATAACGCTACCCTGCTAATTCTATCATGCATAGGGCATTCTTTTCTTGACAACAAATCGCGCAGCCCGCGTCGACCCTGCTTTTGACTCCCGGATTCATCTGTCCATTCGCTATCCAGAGCTGACAGCAGATTCGAGACGCCATATTTGGAGACAATTCATTACCGAAAATAACAGTCAACGATTATCCGAGGCTGAACTAGATTCAATTTCCAGTTTGGATCTCAATGGCAGACAGATAAAAAATATAGTAAGGACTGCTCATCTGCTGGCTGGGGAAGAAGAATCCGGATTGAGCGTCCACCACATTCAGACGATCTTGAACTTGAGAGATTGCCAGGAGGAAGAGAATATTGCCGCTTGAATTTCAGATGGCAAGGAACAACCTACGACGCTGTAGCCGTCAAATGTTCATATCAGCTATACACTTGTTCAGGAGAGCCAGGAACAGAGAAATTCCAATACGAGGTGATGCCTGGAGTAACCGTAATTTTGAAGCCGTCTGTTCTTCACGATATCATATCTCTTCTTCGGCGAATCGGCCCCCTGTAGTGATACTAGACTGGCTAATTATCCAATAGTCAATTGAGTGATTATAAGTGACCACTGAGCCTGAGCCTGAGCCTGAGCCTGAGCCTGAGCCTGAGCGCCCTCGTACAAGCGGCGGCAGCCAAAACGGGAAATCCCACCTGGCAGACATTTTCTGGTCTATATGTACTAATGATCCGAAAAAAAATATAGTGATTCTATTATAATTAAAAGAGTGATTCTTCTAACGAAATTTCTCTATTGCACCGATTGCGGCTATAGAGCACCGTAAATGAGGAGAAACTAGATGCAAAAGATCAAAAACTAAACACAAAGCCATATCCCCCCATATTATTCCTCCAATTTGACGGTGTATTATTCCTCACTGAACGGGGATCTTCACATAGTCCTTCGTCTCACCCTCCACCTCACTTTCATCTTCCGACTCAGTCGGAGTCATTGTTACGCTTGGAGACCGTGACGTATAGGCAGGACTTTTCTCATTGAACGAGTTGCCATCCTCCACGACAACCTTCTTCTTCGGTTCAGGCTGGCGAATCACCTTCGGCAAAGTAACAACTAGAACACCCTCCTCCAGCCTTGCCGAAATATCATCCACAGAGATGACAGCTGGAGCCTCTCGAGTTCCTAGACGGACTTCACGCTCAAAGACACCGACTTCACGGGTTCGCTCTTCCATCACGAGGGCCTCGTGCAGATCCTCGGTCATGCCGGGTCGATAAACTACTCCCGCCAGACGCAAAACAGACTCGTCAGCATCATAGTCGATGCTCAAGTCATTCTTCTTTGCACCAGGGAGTGAAACGTGTACGACATATTGAGTGGGAGTGTCAAAGACGTCAGCTGGAGGCACGAAGTCTGCATTTTCAGGACTTTGATCGTTCAGCGGGATGCCAAATTGCTCGGCAAGTCCGCGGAGGAAGTCAAATCCTGGCACCGAGGAATCTGAATCAAAGCCAGCGGGTCCGCAATGAGCTCTCTTGCCTCGTCCCCCGCGACCTCCACGGGCGTGAGGGCCACGACCACGGCCAGCTGCCCAGAAGGGGTGACCTTGGAATCCGAATGGACCAAATGGAGGAGGCCCGTGGAAACCTCTGTGGTTATGGCCAGGACCGTGTCTTTCCTTGCCACCGTGTCTCTTTCCATGGCCACGGGAACACCCTTCACCATAGGCTTTTTCTTTTCCCTTGCCGCAAGTGCCGTGGTGGAAGGCATCGGTGTCGGATTCGGGAGATGCGGCTTCTTTTTCCCCATGAGGCTTCTCCGACTCGGTGGAAGGACCTGGCGTCGACTCTCCTGAGCTTTGGTTTATGTCAGGTCCGCGTGTGGCTTCCGTCTGAGGGTAGGCGCCCCATCCCCAGAACGGGCCACCGTGATGATGAGCATGATGACGCGGATGAGGGTGAGGGTGTTGATGAGGATGGTGGCCACGAGGAGAAAAGAAAGGGTGGTCCTCGAGAGAAGTGCTCATATAATCCCAAAGAGGATTTGATGGATTGTTCAGGTAATAGATGGAAGCCATCTTGGTTTGGAAAGTATAGACAAAAAGCTCTTATTTACACAAGCGGGTGTGTTTGTAAGAAGTCAAGGATGAATATTGAATAATTCAATATAATAAAAAAGGATGGGATATTTCAAGGGATTGATAGACCGTGAGATAATCTGTTAATTTCCAAAAATCTACTCGAAATTCAAGCCCTTTATATACTTCGAAGTGCACCTTCAGGCAACCGGGATCCTCGTCACCCTCGACAGCCACCGAGTGTATAGGGCTACGTACAACCATGCTGCCTTGGCTCAGACGCGATGTGATTCGTTCTCAGAAACTCTAATCAGACCTCTGAGTAATTCAGAGTGAGCTTCATGAAGTTGCTGGAACCCCATGGATGATTAGACAATACAAGTTGCAGCTCGGGGAGGCAAAAGCCCGACGGAGGCTCGGGCGATTTAGTTGAATCGGGACATGCTAAACTCCGAGCGGATGACTCATCTGCCCGACTTGCGCCACAGCGCCACATTTGTATACTTTAGGATTTGAATGGAATCAAGATGGAACTGAAACTGATAGATTCGACTTGAAGTGGGTTGATAATATTTAATTTAACTCATTATTAACCTACATTGAACTTTAGCTAACAGAATCCGCGATGAATATTCATAAATGGTCAAAGTGTACTAAAATTCATGGGCAGGTATTGTACATCTCACAGACCCGACAATTTAATCATGACAAAATGAAAGGAAAATCTCAAAAGCAAAAGAAACCAGACAAATTAACCGAAGATAGTCACAAAAGGTGAAAATATCTACAAGAATGTTCTCTATCTTATGATTGATGATTAGACACTATACAATCATGTAATTCTTTCTTCTATTTGTAAGTTCAGGCAAAATGAAAAGAGAAAACAATATTATAAAGCGACAAATAAATGCAAACAGAGCTGTCTCAATCAACAAATCAGGTCAAGCTTGAGAACTCAGTATTGACGCTTCTCAATGTGGCATTTCTTTAGACATTCTTCCACCCTGATAAGAGTGGCTCCCGGAATAGCATCCCTCACACGGTCAAAATCTTCACCCGAGATACTCTCACCAAATGTACGAGCAATAACATCATCCGTTAGAGAGAAGGTCTGATCCGCAACCATCGAAATACCAAAGTCCTCAGCCGTGAGTGCTGCAGCGAAGTTGGCAGGCTCGCAGTCCAGATTTACTTGCGTGTGAAACGAGCCAGCGGGGAAAATAGTCATCATGCCGGGATGAAGATCAGTCTGAATGACCCGTTGCTTCTTATCAGCATCTAGAACGTTTCCTTCGGGCACCATTTCTGTGAGCACGTGGCCAGATGTAAGGGCGAAAAGCTCAGTAGCACGAGGATGGAGATGAACAAAGGCCATGCTGCATGCTACTCGGAGTATTAGCATAAAATGAATGAATCATGTATTGGTTGCATTTCATTACCTGGCAGAGATCCGAGGCTAAATGAAGTACCGTAGCCAGTCAAAGCTGGAAAGGTTTTGCGATTGGCGAAAGGTATCTGGGTCTTATTGAAGTCGAAGATAAAATCCTCGTCTTTCGAAAGAATCTGGTAACGGTCGACGGTCCTAAAGAGCCATTTTTTAGTTGTCTTTCCTCAAATGGAGAAGTTATCGGAGACTCACGTGTCTGCAAGCTGTAGCTGAGCTGTCACGCTGAGTTCGGGCGTTGAACGTGGAGACATGGGTCGAGGCGCTGCATTGGCTGGAAGAGCCGTAGCAAGAGCAACAGCAAGTGCAAAGCCAATTGTGAAACTGGCGAGAATCATTTTCGAGGGTATCTATTCAGAGCAAACAATTTGGACTTGTATAGTAGGTTGGTAGCAGAAATTTGGGAGCAGAAGATGTTGACAATGTTCGAGTCTGAATAGTGTTGTGGGATGGAGCCAAACTTGAAGATGATCTGGGGTCCTTATATACCCAAGATATTGAGGATGGCAGTTAATATAAAGAGTGATGCTCAAATCTTTATTCCAAATAATGTTTAGCTTGATGAAGTCTGAGCCCCATTTGCGGGGATGATCACTCGTCGTATATGGAGCTCAGCCATAATTCCTGCACTGCCAAGGAGTTAAAATTATACGGTGTATAGCTTTGATTTTAGCAACAGTTCTCAGCGTGTCAGAAGTGGATACTCAGGCTGGTCAAAATTGCGGGATGTTTGACTTGATGTCGTATCAATCCTTAGGGTTGTCGTATTTGTCAACCCGAGCGTATTATTAATACGACTTTTATAGAAGCCGCCATACTATAAGCAAAATCTTTGAACTTGGCAAATCTGTGCTCTTTCTACCTTCACAATCATCCAAAATCAGCAGACCACCACTTTACTCAGAGCCTACTGATTCAGCGAGTTGCAGGAAGCCCATCGTGCGTATCTCTAGACCGAGCGGTGGTCTTGTCCGACCCATTAATCTTACGAGTAGTCATGGTGCTGAGTACGCTGTATCCAGTCGCTAGACATTGCGACCATGGATTGGAGAGCCATTATATGTCGTACTTGACCTAGACACGGAATATAATATGCCATTCGAAGGGTATAAAACGGCATGCTATGCATCACTTTGCTTCTAAGCGAAACAAAGAAAGTTCGATTAAAGAAGCATTCCGAATTGAATACAACATTGAAATCCGGCGACACTGCAATCGAAAATGAAATTATATCTCAAACGACTGGCTTTCCTGACATTCGGGATAAAGCTAGCCTCAGGCCAAGGGACAACTTCTCTTCCAGCAATACATTCGACAGGATGGAATTCCACCTTTGAGCTTAGCGACGAGCAGATCAAGTTGGGAAACTTGACGAACGATTCTGCTGCTATGATCAACACCATAATCAATTTCGATCGTACCCAGCTTGCAAATGGTGGAGCGCATCAGGATGAATTTTATGATATTCAAAATCTGCCCCAGGATGCGTGGCCCACTGAACCTGGAAGAACTATCAAGCTTCAAAACTTCACGGATCCTTCTCCGTTTTCGATTCCCGTCGGAACGGCCATGTCTCGTATTTTGTACAGCTCCACAAATGCCAACGGTACTCTCATTCCTGCGTCTGCCTACATCCTTTGGCCATATCACGCAAAATCCTTCAGAGGAAATGGAAATAACACTTCGGCTTCATCTGCACCAGTTGTGTTGTGGACGCATGGAACCTCGGGATTTTATGCCGATGGGGCCCCTTCAACGCACCGTGGTCTATTTTATGAGGATTTTGCTCCGTTTACATTGGCGGGAGCAGGCTACGCCGTTGTGGCGCCGGATTATGCAGGGCTTGGAGTGAGCACTTCTTGGAACGGAGATATTATTCCGCACCAGTACCTGGTTGCTGAGGCTGGTGCTGGCGACGCGCTCAATTCCTTAAGAGCAGCCCAAGAGTCTTTCCCTCGCGAGCTAACTAAAGAATATGTGGTCCTGGGCCACAGTCAAGGTGGTGCGGTTGCTTGGGCTCTCTCGGAAACACTGGGCAAAAGCAATCACAACTTCTCTGATGTAGCAAAGAAGCATCTTGGTACTGTGGCTCTAGCTCCACCAACAGACATATTTGGGCTCAGTCCTGGTATCGCAAACTTTTTGTCATGGATTGGCAAAGACCTTGATAAGATATTGCCGGCCTTTAATCTCAGCGATTGGCTCACTCCACTTGGTGTTCGAAGAACAGAGCTTACAAACCAATTGGAAGGATCACAAATGGTTTCAAGTGTCTTGTTGGTACCTGAAGAGGAAATAGTGCAACCCAATTGGAAGAAGACTTGGGCAGTCAAAGCCTTCGAAAGACTTGGAAACCGTGGAAACAGGCCATTCAAGGGACCTCTGCTTATTTTACAGGGAATGGAGGATCCATATGTGAAGTATAACGCCACAGTCGCTACGGTGACAAAGACATGTCAAAATCACCCTAATGATCTGGAGTTTTTGACTATTCCGATGACAAACCACTTTGGTGTCATTAACGCAGGGAAGCAGAGTTGGCTAAAGTGGATCGAAGATCGATTCACCCACCAGCCATTGGCTAGAAATGGTTGCTTCAAGTCTCAGCTAAACAGCCTTCTTCCCGAAGAAAACTACCAAAAGACCCCGAAGTCATTCTCTCTGTGGGCCGGGGAGCCACAGTGGTGGTACGAACTCTATACTGCGGCATGAATTGAGATGTCGCAAGATAGATTCGTATCCGATGCAAGCAGTGGGGAAAAGGACTTAAGTAGAGATTAGAGATAAAGCATCATTCATTCTATGTATGAACTGTGACCTCTTATACTATTATTTACAGAAAGTAGTGTTCTAGAACTCCAGTATTATGCCATGGTCATTTTCACATATCTATTTATAAGTAAATGGTCCAACTAAACTCCCTTCTATACATTAATTCACATTTTTCCAAAGCTAAATTATAGCGCTATGCATCTGGCATCAGCTCCATATTAATCATATACATACTTTCTGGCCACCATGTTTCTTTTGAGTCTGGTGAGACGTAAAACGGTTGTTGGGTTTTCATCAATGAGACTATTTGTCCAAGCTCCCATCGCCCGATACCACCAATCCACCACACCCCATCTAATAACATGACCAAGACGAGCCAGTGTGCAAATATTTCTATTGCCAGTAGATGAGTTGCATCAAGCGGCTGTATTCCACCGGTAGGCGAACCGCGTGCCACCAAATCCCCAGTATAGGTCTGCACAGACGAGTTGTCGAGGACTTCTTGAACAAGGTTGAGATACTCAGTAGGAGCTTCGTTCAGAAAGGACATGATTATTCGTCTGAGTGCTTTTGGGGCCGTCATCGATGTGACACTGAGCATATAGTTTCCAACCCAAGATGAAACTCGAGAATATTCACCCGGTAGAAGTACTTCAGCTCTAGATAAATGTGATTGATCGCCATTAACTTTTCCAGATAATGCCACAGAGGCACATTTTTCAAGTATGGGTAGAGTTTGTAAGCACGCCTCGACATCATTATAGCGAAGACCAAACATCTCTTGATCTTTGAAACAGTCTGCAACAGTCTCGATTTTCTTTCTTAGAGATTGAAATGCTCGAGCATATGTAGATCTAACAAGCGGAATGAAGTGAAGTTTTGTATTCTCAGATGGTCCACTCTGCGGTTGCAAGACAGAAGACGTGACGTTCATTGATTCATATAAGGACGGGCTGATGGGTGGGCTGAGATTCATATCGGCATTTAAAAGTCCGCTGAGAACCGCTGTAGATGCTGTATGAGCAGCACGCGTGAAGGTTATCCATTGCGAGTGTTGTGGAAGGATATCATGGGGCAGTTCTATCCCACTTCTTCTTGCAATGGAGGCGAGACGAACCCGTATCGAATGGCTTGCCGAGGCATACAGTACCATCAACGCCGCGTTTGCGAGAACACTATCATACCAACCCGAGCTTGTGACTGCTCTTCTTATATGCTGGAGAGACGTTCTATGATGGTGTTCTGCAAGTTCAAGAAGCTGTTGGATCTCCAAGATGGTACTTTCTGCCAGAGGGGTCTGGGTCGTGTGGACAATATTGTGAGACTTGCAAGCCGCTGCTAAGGCAATCAATGATGACATGACAGGTTTGCTATTAAAAGCGAGATTTGGTATTCCCACAGAAAGAGCATAAAAGTCAAGTTCATCAAATGGGATAGTTCGGCTGGTTTGGGTAATATAATGGCTCAGAAGACCGAGCTCTGTCGCATTGAGGATACCCGAGGTTTCTGAGCCTATTGACATGGACCCTTCGCTTATGCTGAGGCTTTGAGAGTAAGATGTCATCGAATTTGGCGAAGATCCACGAGGAGAAGACCCAGGAACTGAAAGATGTTCGCTGGAAAGCACGGGAGGCTCTTCCGAGCTCGCAATACATGAGCTCGAGGAATGAGCCAAAATCTTGGGCGCTGACAATTCGGTCGACTGGTAATCTTCAGATGACATCGCATTATCGCGTGGACCTTGATATTGGCAACTGTATTTCTTTTTGGCACATCTTGAACAACTTGGTTTCGACTCGTCGCACTATGAGAGCGAGTTAGAATTGAGCGACAGAGCATGACCGATCAAGACATCCACTCCACCTTCTTTCTTTGCTGCTTGCACCTGAGACAGCCGCCTCTAGATTTTGCGTGTGCTCTTCTCAGTCTCAAATCCGTCATGTCAGCGACAAAGGAGGTCTTGGTATGTTCACTATGGGAGTATCGAATCAAAGGCGTCTGCAACAATTATTCAGAGAATTGGTTTTTATGAGCCTAGAAATCCCCGAGAGACTTATATACTCCACTTGTCACTTGATTTGAAATAGTCAAAAGTATACTTATGGAGTCAACCCTGGTTTGCTGTTTGCCCAGGGCTGAGATGAGAGGCTGATGCTGCCAAGCCTGCGCCCAACCAGAAGATTTGGAATTCAGTTAGCAAAGCCCCAATCCGGAAAACGTAGCCCTAAACCATGGGAGTGGTCACCCCGCAATATCCAGAAACCCTTTCGCTATGGGAATGAAGCGATGTATTGAATGAAGTAGAAGTGAAGCAATCTGGATTGAAATAGGGCTCGGGTTTCAGAATGACACTTCAAGTTCTACATATGACTGTAGGTGGCTTTTCGAAGTGGGTCCAGAAGAATGATCGATCGAATCACCCAAAACCAGCATACATGATGAGCAAAGGTCACCCTATAATGCGCGGATATGCAGTCGGCGTAGGAGTAAAGTTGAGGGAGAATGTACTTGAGGAAAGCCCATGAGTATAGCAAGATCAATAAGATTCTATCTTCAGCTGGTAAAGTACAGAGTAAGAATGATTTCTTGGCTGCCCAATTCCTTAGCTGACGGAGCTTTAGTATAGGCCAAGAAACGGAACTCTATACAAAATATTGTCAGAAGTCCAAGCCAATATTGACTTATTTAGAGTATTTGCATACTCCAACATGATAGGGTCGAGAACAAGAGATGGTCTGATGGTGGAGCATCTTTAAAACGCACATCACCATCACATGATTCCTTACGACGCGGTATTTCAATCGCCCATCCCCTCCTTGATCAATCTTCACCTGTCTCTCCCACCTTACAATTTCCCCGAATCTGTAATCCAAATTCTTTGACTATATCTCGTTGACCATGTGAATTATCAAGAATGCTCTGCTCCTGATTCTTCCGATTGACTCCAGTGGCACGTGCCATCCACCTCACCGATGGCCCCGAAAGGTTCCGTAATTCCCCTTGAGGTATCGAGGAAAACATATCTTCAATGCGAGGACCCTAAATGGATCATCTATGGCCACGGGAGCGCGAGGTCCCGAGATAGAGAGTGGGTTGCGGTGGATCACGGAGGAAATCTGGATGAGAACCCGATCCGGCTCGTTCCATCATGAAGTCATGCATGTGTCAGCGGAAGGTTAAGGATATACGGAGCAGCTGAATTGCTCCCCGACATTGCTATAACTCGAAGATACCCTAAATTTGTGACTCAAGGGACAGTCTTATTTTCTACTGACAGCCAGCAGTCATTGGAAATTATGGCCCCTAGATTGGGCGCTGTGCGCGTTGGATTGCGCTCCTCGAGCCTTGTCTATTCTCGCCCTACACATTTGTACAGCTTTCCTAATCTTGCATCTTCTGGAAATTCTCTATTGAAAAGAGGTTTCGCAACACAAGTTGGTCACTCTAATGCTGGCGAATTGTCATCCCATCAACAGAAAGAACGTGTTGTAATCCTTGGATCTGGATGGGGTGGATATACCATTTCGCGCCGGCTATCACCAAAGACCTTCTCGCCAATCATCATCTCTCCTCGCTCATACTTCGTTTTCACTCCTCTCCTCACAGATGCCGCCAGTGGATCACTAGACTTCTCCAATATCGTCGAGCCCATCCGCGATCCAGGCGCCAAGGTTGACTTTATCCAAGCTGCGGCCCGCTCCATCGATCTAAAGAAGAAGACGATACTATGTGAAGCAACAGTGGTAAAGAGTGGCGTCACCGAGTCACCACGCACTCATGAGGACGAAAGGGAGATTCAAGATAGCCCCGAGGGTACCAATGAGCAACCGATCCAAAAGACTCGGCTCTGGGAAAAGGGGGAGACATTCGAAATTCCATATGATAAACTGGTTATCGCAGTGGGCGCAATGAGTCGCACTTTTGGTACACCCGGGGTTCGACAGAATGCGATGTTCTTCAAGGATATCGGAGATGCCAAGAGAGTAAAGCGTCGCGTACGCGAATGCTTTGAATTGGCCGTTTTACCGACGACTACGCCGGAAATGAAAAAGTGGCTACTCAACTTCTCCATTGTTGGTGCTGGTCCAACTGGTACTGAGCTAGCGGCTTCCCTTCGTGATTTCATCTACGAGGATATGATGTCGCTATACCCAGGTCTCAAAGGACTACCGAATATCTGTCTGTATGATGTCGCTCCCAAGGTCCTATCCACGTTTGATGAATCTCTTTCCAGATATGCAATGGACACAATGAAGAGAGAGGGCATTGAAATCAAAACCTCCCATCATGTGAAAGGTCTTCGTTGGGGACCACCCGGTGCACCTCCGCCATACGAGATGGATCCTAAGCATTGCTTAACCCTGACCACGGAGGAAGAAGGCGAGGTTGGTGTCGGAATGTGCGTGTGGGCGACAGGTAACGCCATGACCAAGTTCGTAAGCCAATCACTCCGTGAAGTCAAAGAGTTCCCCGAAGACTCCGTTTTCAAGATGAATGAAAGCTCCAATGCAGCCTCCGAAAAGAAATCTTGGGAATTCAAGAAAGTTTCGGAGAAGGGACCACTATTAGTTGATGGGCATCTGCGTGTCCAGCTGCAGGATGATGCCGGAAACACAGCAGTGCTCAAGGATGTCTTCGCACTCGGCGATAACTGCATGATCGAGACCGGCGCACCCCCAGCAACTGCCCAAGCTACATTTCAAGAGGCCAAATGGCTTGCTTCTCATCTGAACAAGGATAATCTGGCCCAGGTACCACCATTTTCATTCCGAAACATGGGTGCAATGGCCTATATCGGCAGTGAGAAGGCTCTGATGCAGCTCCCCCACGACCCGCATGATGCCAGCAAGCGCAAGAGCTATCTCCCTGAGGGCATCACTGGAAGAATGGCCCGTTTAGTTTGGAATGCGGCGTACATTACAATGAGCATTAGTTGGCGAAACAAATTGCGAGTGGCGTTCCGATGGACATTGAACAGGTTATTTGGACGGGATATATCTCGCTTCTAAAGATAGTCGTATATATTGTATCTAGCGAATATATGTTCGGTATATAGGCGTCAGGTGTTATATACTGTGAAACGTTGAAATATGAAGCATCGTCAATAAAATCGGCTGTTCTGCTTGGACCGAGGCTTCTTTCTCCCCGCACTCCCCGCATCCGCGGATTTCCCAGGGTTATTTGATGGTTGCATTCCGCACACTCTTGAGTATCCTCCATCATAATCATCCACAATGTCTTCTCAGCCGGCCCCGTACGTGGAAATTGCCGAGCGCAAGCAAGCTGAGTTGGCTGCTGCCATTCCTGCTCAATGGCGTCTACCTGAGAGTCTTATCCCCGAGGGCATGCTTTCGCCCGCGGAATCAATCACCGAAGGCCCGAAACGATACGGGCGCGTCAATGTAATGGAAATTCCTCGCACATGCGGAATACTCACATCCAAAGAGCTGGATATCACGGAGAATTATGACGTCCGGGGGCTAGTGTCTGCAATGACAGCGGGCAAGCTGAAATCGGAGGAGGTTATCCTCGGGTTCTGCAAGGTAAGTTACTCAATCAGATCCGCGTTCATGAATCGGACTAATTCATTCAATAAATAGAGAGCAGCTATAGCACACCAATTAACGCGCTGCCTCACCGAGCCACTGTTTGACAGAGCCTTACGTCGCGCACAGGAATTGGATTATAAACTGCGGCAAACGGGTAAACCCGTCGGACCTCTACACGGACTACCGGTCTCGGTAAAGGATACTTTCAACGTGAAGGGAATAGACTCGAGTATTGGATTATCTGCTCTAGCATTCAAACCTGCTAAAGAAAATGCGGCACTTGTCGATTTGCTCCAATCACTAGGGGCCATCGTCATTGCTAAAACCAATGTCCCTCAGACTCTGGGCACCCTTGACAGTTGTAATCATTTATTCGGACGGACTCTCAACCCACTTAACCGTCAGTGGACGGCTGGAGGCAGCACCGGCGGCGAGGGTGCGTTGATTGCGATGCGCGGGTCCATGGTCGGTTTCGGAACAGATATCGGAGGCAGTATTCGCGTGCCGGCGATGTGTCAGGGCATTTACGGCTTCAAGCCGAGTAATGGACGCGTTCCATATGGTGGTCAGGAAAGTGGTCAATTGGAAGGCAAAGGTCGAATGACATTGCAGCCTGTGGCTGGTCCGCTGGCTCGCTCGGTCGCGGATCTCGGAGCTGTAATGGCAGAAATTGTTCCTCGGGTTGAGTTATATGGCGAAGATGGTATTCCTGGTATTTGGCCAGCCATATCTATGTCAAATTCCCTTGCTCCCCCGCGCAACTTTACCATAGGTATTCTGAAAACCGATGGCCTTGTGACGCCGCTTCCTCCGATCACTCGTGTTCTGAACGAGGTAGCAGGCTATTTGCATCAGACGCCAGGCGTTGAAGTTGTGGAAATTCCTCTACCAGATGCCTTGCCTAAATGTCAGGGTCTGGCTGGCCGTCTCATGGGCGTTGATGACGGTTCTAGCATGCTGGACAAAATTGAGAGCATGGGAGAGTCTCTTATACCATGGCTACAGGGCCGGATGAAGCGTGGAAAGGCTTTGACTATCGAGCAGCTAGCCCGATTGCATGCCCAGCGAGCTGAAGTGGAGAAGGAGATGTTGAAAATGTGGACGCTTTCTTCTTCTAATAAGAGTCGACGTATTGATGCCATCATCTGTCCTATTGCACCGCATCCTGTGCCGCAGATGGATCGCTACAATGCTGTGGGGTATACTTCGACTTTTGTCTTGCTAGACTATCCAGCTGGTACTGTTCCTGTGCGATCGTTCAAGGAATCGGATCTGGAGCTCGGGCGAGAGATGGATGCACCTATTATTGGGAGCTGGGACAAGGCGAATCGACAACTTTGTAAGTCCTGCTTTTGTCAATATGTTTTAACACCTTACTAATGACTCGCTCAAGGGAACGAGAAAACCGTCGATCGCCGTGTATACCTAGATTCACCACTTAGTGTTCAGGTCGTCACTCCCAAACAACATGATTACCAACTCTTCCAAGCAATGGAGATTGTCGACAGAGCTGTGCAGGGGAAGAACGGGTCACCTCACGCCAAACTGTAGGCTTCTGTCGGCAATTATTGGTCAAATACCGACCCAGGTCATTTGGAAACTCCCATAGGGGAGCTTTACTACGAATTAATAGCATGTAGCTATAACTAGATATTCATGAAATATCTTTGTCAATTGATTGCTGGAGAAACTTCCTTCCAATTCGGATTATAGGCCATATAAACGGGATCTGATCAAAGTCTACCCTTGAGGACCGCACCGCCATCAGTAGCAATGACGGCTCCATTCAGATGACTCGAAGCTGGAGAAGACAAAAACACCACTAATCCTGCAATATCCTCAGGCTTTCCTAGTCGGCCATTAGGCGAATACTCTTGAAGTTGCTTCAGTCCACCCTTTAGTTCAATCAGACCACTCGCCATCTTTGAAGGGAAGAAACCCGGTGCGATGGCGTTGGTTAAGATATGCCTCGGGCCGAGCTCCACAGCCAAATTCTTCGCGAGATGGATTGCAGCAGCCTTGGAAGCAGAGTAACTTGGTGTAGCATTGTCTCCGACAGTACCAATTCCAATACCCGCTACAGAAGCAGTGACAATGACACGAGATGGGTCTTCGAGTGTAGCCTTTGCTTCAAGGAGAGGGGCAAGTCTGTCGGGTTTGTGTTAAGGGGGGCTCGTATCCAATATAAGATATGTCAATTGATAGACTTACTTTTGAATAGTATAGAAAATACTCTTGACATTCAAATCCATCACCTTTGAGAACATCTTCTCGGGATGAGTATCGAACTTTTCGCCCCAGGTTGCACCTGCATTAGCGAATAGAATATCGACATGATCTGTTGTCTTGCCGATTTCCACAACTAGTCTGTCAAGTTCTTCCATGCGAGAGCTATCCGCAGGCACGGAAATAGCCTGAGCACCAGGTCGCTTAGAGGGAAGAGCGTTCAATGCTGCGACGGCTTCGTCGCAAGCATCCTTCTTGCGAGAGGTGATATACACCTTAGAACAGCCAGCTTGCAGAAGCCTAGTAAAGAATTAGATTCCCTTATCACGAGAGTGTCCATCAAATACATAAGGATTTGCCAATGTCATTGATGAGAGTGTACTATGTAAACTTACCCCGAAGCAGCATGAAGTCCTAATCCGCGAGACCCGCCGGTTACGACGGCTACCTTGCCATCAAGGGAGAAGATGTTGGAGAAATTGCTCAATTGAACCTGCTCTGCGGCCGTCATGATTTCGTTTGTTATATGCGGAGTGACTGGAAGCGATTTTGGTTTGGAAAAGTTTGGACTCAGCCTAGATTTAAGCCAAGGTGTTGGCTATACAAGTAGAACTTCCCGATTGACCGAGGCTCGTTCAATGCCGAAACCCCGCAAATAAGGTGGATTACTAATCTCAGTCACTTGCAGCATTTCTCGATATACTGTAGAATACTTTTCTCAGTTAGAGATTTCTAAATGGAGCTATTCAAATTGATCTTTATCAATTTTCGAATGATATAAAATTGGCTGTCCAAATGGTGCCTTAAGAATGGGTCTACTTTCAAGTCTGTGGTGGACCTCTCGCAGCATGGTGGACTTGGTGAACCCTAGCAAACGCCGCTCTCAAACCATCGAACAGAAGCTTGCGCACTTCACCCAACAGTTTATTATCATATGGTGGTTATCTGGCGTGAATTTCTTCTGTGAGATTGTCTTGCTCTCACCACATAATGAAATATCATTGAATCTCTAACTGTATGAATGCCGGCTTCAAGATAAAGCGTATTCTGGGTTGCTAGACAGAGGACTTACCCATTGCCCACTATGAAAACATCCATTATCACTCAATTACTTTTCATTACATTGTATGAGAAAGTATGCTAGATTGAGATGTGTTGATTGATAGTACATATTCTCTGAATCTCATTTTGGGATTGCTTGAGGGTATAAATACTTTCGGCCTGAATATGGTGGATCCCAAAATGTGCTCAATCTCTCGCAATGCAGAAACGCCCCGGCCACTAATCACTAATCACAACACTTTTGCTGACAGACAATGGGCCTGCTGTATTGCGTATTTTGCATAGCTCAACCTTGTTGGCTGCGGTGTTGAGCGAAGGTGGGGGAAGTCCAAGTTGAAGGGACCTTGGAGGTTGCCATATTCTCTTGTACTCCCCCATCTTCTGTCTTCTTCCTCTTCCTCTTCCTCTTCTCTCTTTACAACTACTCAGAACCACAACTTCAATATGTCTCACACTCTTCCTCCTCTTCCTTACGCCTACGATGTAAGTTTCTATCTTAAAGGAATCCTGGTCAATCACTTACTCACCTCTTTCAGGCCCTTGAGCCCGTGATCTCAAAGCAGATCATGGAGTTGCATCATCAGAAGCACCACCAGACCTACATTAACAACTTGAATGCTGCCCTTTCCGCCCAAGTTGGAGCCACTCAGTCAAACGATGTCCCGGCTCTGATTTCCTTGCAGCAAAAGATTAAATTCAATGGTGGTGGTCACATCAACCACTCGCTCTTCTGGAAGAATCTCACCCCGCCCGGCACACCCGGCAATGACCTGGCCAGTGCTGCTCCTTCACTGAAGGAGGCCATTGTCTCTCGTTGGGGATCCGAGGATGCCTTCAAAAAGGCATTCGGAGCTGCTCTTCTTGGTATCCAGGGAAGTGGCTGGGGATGGCTCATCAGTACCAGTGGACCTAAGGGCCGTCTCGACATCACTACCACAAAGGACCAGGATCCTGTCGCCGCTGATGACGTACCAATCTTCGGTGTTGATATGTGGGAGCACGCATATTACCTTCAGGTCAGTGTCAGTTGCTATCAATCGACGAACCATACTGATCTTTCGACCCTTAGTACCTCAACAATAAGGCCGGCTATGTCGAAGGAATCTGGAAGATTATCAACTGGGCTGAGGCAGAGAAGCGCTACACCGCTGGTGTTGAGAATCCTGTAAAGCTGTAGTGGTTTATTACCGGCCTGAAAGCAAAGCCATATCACTTTTTATCCCAACCGAATTGTGGTAATACTCGTGAAAAATGCTGATTATGTTTGATTCAATGAAGATAAAATGAATAATATTTGAAGCGCCTAAGAGACAATTGAAAAGATTATCTATTTGACCATGCTAGTATTCAACATTCCTGCCTCTAATTAAAACCCACAATCCCTACTCCAAGTACGGCGCCCTCAGCTTCTCGTAGGGTGACTTGTCTGCCAACGATGCCTTTCTCGGAGACACCAAGATCCAGCCGTTCAGGTAACTCGAACTGGATCTCAGTCTGATGGGATTCTGGCTTTAGGGACTTATGCCGCGACAGATTGATCCGAAATTGATGAAGAGGAGCTGTAACTGGAGATGAAGTCGAGAGATCTCCATATTTCCTACCAAATGTAAGTTAAATATGTTGAAGAAGCATATCGACAAACTTTGGGCTCTTACTCTATTCTGATATCCACATCTTCATAGCTCCTTAATGTTCGGTATGTCTCTGGATCGTCGATTTGGAAAGTTGCTTTGGTCTTTTGATCACTTGTGTCGCGGAAGAAAAGCGAATATGAAGAAAGGGAGGACGTCGATGAGGATGTAGATTGAGAAACGACCGAGTCTGGTGAAGACGAGAGAGATCTCTCTGAAGAAATACTATTATCACGGGGGAACAGCACCGCAATGGTACCTCCAAAGGTTGGTCGATTGGTGTCACCGCACATATTGATATTCGAGTTGATGTTGATAGTGAAGGCGATATATGCAAGAAAATTTCCGTGGGTATACAAGATATGCTATGTGCAGCTGCTGAAGAAGTGAAATTTGAGTAAAAGAGAAATTTCATTAATCTTGAACGAGATAGACCTTCTAAATAACATTCTCACCAGCTGACACCCGCAAGGTCGGCCACCAAGGTGAGCGGGATCGAGCAGGATATACTTCCCAAACAGGCTAGTCCTGCCGATCGGCTCAAATCTGCGCAGTGTGGAGTATTTGATGCCTGGATTATCAGGCTATAAAGGACCAGCAGGCCCAGAGAAGATGCTACTAGTATACATAGTATAGCATAGTTATAGGGAGGAAGTCTGTATATACTATTATACCTCAGCAGATACCTGAGTATCCAGTTAAATAATTGAGATGGATATGGGACCAAGTTTGGCCCTCAAAATCCTCAATGTTATACAAAGCGGACGTTGTGATCACCGAGCGACATTGGGTGATGCGAGCCCCACCTTGTCCGTGGAGAACGAGACTTGCGTGTCAAACCTCCTTGATCAATAACGACAACAGAGGGTGAAATGGCAAAAGTGTGGCACCAGACCCCAGTTCCAGAAAAAAAGGTTGCGTCCGGGCCATACTATGATCTAGGCGCATACCATCGGACCATCACCGCAGCCAACTCAGACGCGCAAGTCTGGTTCAATCGGGGCCTCATATGGGCATACGCTTTCAACCATCAGGAGTCTGTACAGTGCTTTGAACAATGTGTCATATCCGATCCAACTTGTGCGATGGGATATTGGGGTATTGCATTTGCTCTAGGGCCCAACTACAATAAACCATGGAAACTATTCGATGGTGAAGATCTCTCGACTACCACTACTCGGGCTCATGCGGCGGTGCTAGAAGCTAAGAACAGAATCGCAGAAGCAGCGCCTGTTGAAAAAGCACTGATAGATGCTATTCAGCACAGGTATCTCGAGGAGCAACCGTTCGAGGACTGTACTGAATGGAACAAACAATATGCCAAGGCAATGGAATCTGTTTATAAAGCCTTTCCCGAGGACCTCGACGTCGTTGCGCTATATGTCGATGCATTGATGAATCTTAATCCATGGAATCTTTGGGATCTGAAAACTGGGAAACCAATAGCGGGTGCTCCGACCCTCGAGGTAAACAGAATATTGAATCGTGCTTTGGCGGATGATAACGCCTCAATGCATCCCGGTCTGCTACATCTCTACATTCATTTGATGGAGATGTCTCCAACTCCTGAAATCGCACTGCCAATTGCAAATAGCCTACGAGGCCTGGTTCCCGATGCTGGTCACCTCGAACATATGCCAACTCACATCGATATCCTGATCGGGGATTATCGCAAAGCAGTGGCATCAAATACATCTGCAATTCGCGCTGATGAAAAGTTCCTCGGAAACCAGCCAATGGGTCACTTTTATAACCTCTACCGTGCGCATGACTACCACTTCAGAATGTATGCGGCCATGCTGAGCGGCCAGTCGAAGATTGCTATTGATACTGCCATTGAGCTCGCAGAATCACTCACCGAGGAGCTTCTATCAGTTGAATCTCCGCCTTTAGCAGACTGGCTTGAGGGATTTGCCTCTACTCGCGTGCATGCGTTAATACGATTTGGACGCTGGGACGATATTCTTGCGTTGGAGTTACCAATCAACCAAAAGCTTTACTGCTCTACAACTACCATGATTCACTACGCAAAAGGTGTTGCTTACGCTGCTACAAGTTGTGTTGAAGAAGCAAAGCAAGAAAGGGATCTCTTTAATTCGACTAGGAACCTGGTTCCTTCGTCTCGAACTATTTTCAATAATACCTGTGTCGATATAATCTCAATCGCAGAAGCGATGCTGGATGGCGAGATTGCGTACCGGTGTGGTGAATATGAGGCTGCATTCTCGAGTCTTCGAACTGCAGTTGAGCGAGATGATAACCTTCCTTACGATGAGCCATGGGGTTGGATGCAACCGGCTCGGCATGCATTGGGGGCATTATTGCTCGAACAAGGTCGAGTAGAGGAGGCGATAAAGGTCTATGCTGCGGACCTTGGAATCGATGAATCTCTTCCTCGCGCATTGAGACACCCTAATAATGTCTGGGCTCTTCATGGCTATCATGAATGTCTAATGAAGCTTGGCAGGGCGGCCGATGCAGGAAGTGAAGAACATAAGCTAGGGCTTGCTTTAGCTCAGGCTGATATACCCATTCAATCATCGTGCTTTTGTCGACGTAACTAGCGGGAGGCATATTGTGCATTAGCTCCTTGAATTTTTGCGCTTTTCATTGAGATCAAATCTAGATGATGACGCATTAACCCTTCTCGCTATTCCGCCCCCAATGCCAAGCCTAAGCATTGCCAAGACAAATTTGAGCAACCATGGCGGAGTCGACGAGTTTCACGCCTGAAACCACCAGAAGGGTTTAGTTGGTGGTTTTAAGTTTTAAGATCTACTGCTCCTTGAACCCTGCACAAGCTCAGCTCCAATCATGTAGAGATAACTGTTCAGAATTTCCGTGGGGAATCTTACAACACCCTCGGCGTCGCCACCCATTTCGGGGCTGTGTTGAACTGCAGTGGAAAAAAGGCAGTGATTTACTCCGTCAGGCAGTAATGTGAAAATTCCTATGACTTGGCTACCAAGGCAAAAGCTGGCATATATATGGTACTTCCCACCTTGGAAGAAATCCTAGTACAGTACTTCATTCCGATAAATAAAGTCTTTTCAAGCTTAATATGTCGAACTACTACCAAGAAACACACGTCGGCTGGTACCCAGACGCAGTACCCCGGCAGCAAAAAAAATGGCTAAATTTCTTGTCACTTCGTTTTGGAGCTATTATTAGCACAATTGCGCCTATCATATGTTTCGCCTGGGCTTATACTCAACATCAAGAGGGTGTTGTATCTACTGATGGACTTGGAGCCTCATGGTCACAAACAAACCTGGGTACTGTAAGTCTTCGGAAATAGTAAGATCGCATAACCCTCATCGTGGGCTAAGTTTGCACATCAAAACAGGCTTCATACGCATTCACCTGGTCTACCGCATTATTTCTTGTCGTCCTCATCTTTAACTGTGCTGTGCCCCCGGGCTTCATAATCTTCTTTGACAGTATTGCCTGGATCGCGCAGCTCATTACAATCTGCTTCTATATGCAAGAGCTTGGAGGCTGGCATGCTGGGGGATATGGATTTTCGAAGAATCATACACACGAAGAGCTTTATGGGGCTGAGGTCTTCGGGTGCTCGATGATGCTTCTCGGAATGTAATGAGGATCTCCTGCGCCTCATTTGAGAGAACTTTCGCTGACTTGTCACTCATATTTACAGAGTCTTCAACCTAATTCTCATGATCGTGGCCTCGAGGGCTTGCCATGTTCAACGGAAGGCTAAGAAGCAAACCGCTTATCCCAAAGTTGAGGATGCCTAAAATAGTAATAGCGGTGGAGTTGAAGACAGCTGCCGGTGTAAAGACAGGATCGCCGGTCTTTCCCTTGAGCAACACGGGACGAGACCTGTGAATGATACGAGTTGAAATTGAGCAATGACTGGGATGATTCCAAGCCTTGATGAATGATATAGGCTGGGTCATGACCAACATGACGGGATGGCCGCCCGATACTGGTAATTTCTAATGTCTAATGATCCGAAACCTACCACTGGTTACTACTAGTAGTAGGTTTTAATACCTAGTGATAATTTCTAATCAATATATTACAACCTTACCTTCGCTTATCCATGTTGAATTGTACTGAAATTCATTGAAAGCCTGCTTCCAAGACTATACGCCAACAAGTCATTCTTTGATAGTCTAACCGATTTACAGCACTACCACCTAGTAAGAATTTTATAATACTTGAGTAGCAGATTCTACTGTTCGTCTCTGGTCTTGGAATCTGCTTGGTGTCTCAAATAATCATTGGTGTTCAATGCCAATCATCATGATGGCAGCATTTGGACTACACTCTAGTACCATTTTGTGCTCTTTCACCTCGGTGTACCGTTTAAAGCAATACGAATTAGAATGTAACGGCCTTTCAAAATTTTAAGCTATCAGGGAACGGATTTATTAGACCTTAGTTTTATCGGATATGGGAACAGACAAAATAAACCGTGTGGCAGGTCAAAAGAATTGATTACCTTCCAAACTGCATTCGCCATGAAACAAAATTAGCCCGGTAGACTTTCAATAATGGGGCGAGATGTGGACAAGCTCGTATTCTGCTTCGCCAACTAAAAGCCGGGAAGACTGAGCCAAGAATGCAGGAACTGGGGTATAATACGAGGATCAACAATAGACACGAGCCACCGTGTTTGAGTCGGACATTTTGGTTTGAGACTGGCGATTTTCAGAACCACTGATGAACAGTATCTGTCCGAACGAAACTTTACTCAACTCTAAAATATCTGCAAAGCGATCGAATTCAAGAGAGCAGAGTATGGAGTTAATAATAGATCACAGATCGGACTCCACTCCATGATGATCTCTATCTCTCTCTGCTTTTCAGTTTTGATATCTTAATAGAATTGTCAGTGTTCTAAGACGGCTCACTGCTACATGGCCCCAATTCTGCTCGTATTTAATACTCCGATCGAGTTGATTTAGAGTTGCACTCCACGTCTGAGGTATTTCCAAAAGGGGTCATATTTTGGTCGATAACTTCTGCTCGCGAAGATATAAAGACCTGGACAATCCACGTTCTTGATAGTGGTAGTTAACTCCTCACATAAAAATTACTTCAAACTTCCATTCCAAAGCTTACACAACTCGCCATGTCTTTCAAACTTCTTGTCGCCGTCCTACCTGCTCTGGCAATTGCCTGCACTGGTCCCCCAACCAACGAAAACGGTCTCAATCTCATCAAGAGCTTTGAATCGTTTGAGCCAAGTGTGTATGATGATGGTTTCGGTAATCCGACAATCGGCTATGGACACCTGTGTGGTGATGCTTCGTGCTCAGAGGTCACAAACCAGCCTCTGACGGAGGAATCAGCTAGCCAACTGTTGGCGAGTGACCTAGTTGTGAGTTTACCTCCTATCACAAGGACATAGAAAAGTTATTAATTCGGGTGCAGAGCTACCAGGACGCACTCACTAATGCACTGGCGGACCCCGTCACTCTGAACGATAACCAGTACGCTGCATTAGTCTCCTGGACCTATAACATTGGTAATGGGAACATGCAGAGTTCGGACCTTGTTTCCCGGATGAATGCAGGGGAAGATGTTGCTACTGTTGTTCATTATGAGTTACCTCAATGGAACAAGGCTAATGGTGAAGTGGTTGATGGATTGACCCGTCGTCGTGGCGAAGAGCTGAACCTCTTTGATGCCCCTGCGAGTTTTGGTGCACTGCCAGTTGCTTGCTAAATGACGCCTGTTCAGAATTTGTCTAGCGCTTAGACTAGCAGTAGTTTTTGGTGATCCTTGATTATAAGAAGGGCCTCGAGAAGCTCAAATTGAACTTACTGCTATTTACCATTAATGGAAGATTTTGCTCATTATTCATTTCTCAATAACAGTACATCGTTAATACTCGCTTGAGTTCAACCAATTCTCCCTGAGTATATTCGTTGGTCCCGATGTACAGGCCCAATCTCTTCCAAATATGCTGAGGTTTCTTGGATACTAACTACCCGCGTACCATTCTTTCATATAATTCCACGACACGAAATCCACTGAAATTCCAATACCGCCTTTATAAAGTTTATATCATCATCTAAATTCAACTTCACATAAATAAGTGTTAGACTTGCCATCTGCTTAGAGTGATTGACAGATCCTCGCCTTGTCGCATAGATAATATTACACCGCCAGAGTTTAATTGGTACCCTAACGTACCCTAACGTATCCTCCACGTTGTATGTATCTAGTAAATTGATGCATTGGAATGTGACCACTCGACGTGCAGGATTTAATCGTTCATTCAGAGAAGAAAGTAAAGATACAAGCTCTCATACAGCCTCGGAGGACTTACCGATTAAGTCGGGGCAAACGACCCGACAAGAGGCGAGGGGATCGACCGGGGCAACCTTGTCAAACCCGTTGATCGGGCCAAAGCCCATCAATCCTATCTGTGCCACAACCGGGAAAGGCGGTACGGTACGACACCAAAGCTTGTTCATACAGTAAATGGGGTAGTTAAGTTAGGCGATGATTAAGTGGCTGATTTATTTTCATACCCCCTGGCCTTACTAGGCTGATTCTCCGGCATACTTTTGCCAGAATGGTAACAACGGGCTGCTTGTCGACGTAGTATGCGATATGGTGGTCAAGCCATCACGGAAACTGTACGATAGCGTCGATCTTTTCCAGATCGATGGCTGATCTACAAAGGAAGCCCTTTGCCAAGCAGCCGATGAGTTTGGGGGGTGAAGAGAGGGGGCTCATGGTGCAAAATTAGGCAAATCTTGAGGTCAAGCCAGTGTGATTTGTTTTGTTCTGCCTGTGTCAGTATTTGTAGTAGTCACGAGTTATGTAGTGCGTTGCACATCAATCTGATCTAATTTTGCGCGGGGATGTGTCTCTCCCACTCTCCACCAGTATGGAAATTGTCGGTATTGTGGATCGCACGTTGGTCATTGCTCAGCGGAGCCTCCAAAAGCACAAGAGATAACCGAGCATGTGAAGACCCTAGGCAAATGTGCCCATTTTGCAATGATACCGAGATGTACGTACTATATATACAAAAGCTTGCTCCAGTCTGTATGGTCCCGGAAATTGGCCAAGAATAGGTACATATGCGTTGCTACTATCTGCAGTCTCGCTCATTTGTGCGAGATTTCCTTTCCCAGTAAAGTTGGGGATAGTCCTGGGGACTCGTGTCGCCATGCATGCCCCAGGTCTGACACAGGGATGACCCCGCAGCAAATGGCCCAAGGAATGATCGACCAACCAGTTTGATATGTATGTAGCAAGTTGATGGTCTATTTATTCAAGCTTCGCCAGTTCACCCGGGTTTGGGAAGCAGGATACTATGTTGAGTCGGGTTCTTCTATCCCGCGGGAATCCGTTAGTAATGACTGTGATGGTGATGGTACGCCATATCGCAAAGGCAATGGAGCAAGGATTGCAGTCAGTTTGTAGTAGAATACTACATAGTCGAGAGGAGACTAGAAAGGATACCTGCAGAGGAGGGGCGATCATGCGATGAAGTGAGTTGGCGTAGTACCGAAGGTGTAGCTTATACTTGTACAGTTGGGTCTCTGTAGTTACGGTATCCTGCATACAAGCTGTAACGGGGGCTCCCCGAATGGGAACAGGGTTTTTCTATTTTCGGGGAAGAAGACAGCCCTAAGGATTTCCCCATTCTTCAGATTTTCCTCAACTATATTTCGTAGTTCAAAATCAATTGAATGAGTTATTTCCTTATTTCGTAATACTAATTTGATTTGATGCCCCCTTTACCTATATATGATGTATCTATTATTGTAATATCCACGCAAACAATAATTGAGGCCCTACTGCTGCCCGTTGAAGCGGCAGGGACCGCCTACCGGATTTGCAATGATCGACGCGGTATTGTACCGTACAGACTGATTCTGTCTCGTTCTTCAACTTCAAAGTGACTTTTCACCTTTCTTTCCCCTTCTCGTAATTATCAGCCTTTCCCTTCCTTTCTTCCTTTTTTCCTTCTCTCCCCACCACCACTCCCTTTGCTCCCACCATCTCCTTCTCTATATTCTTCCCTTTTTCACTTCCTTTATCTTGGCTTGGGGGATTTTTCTCTTTTTCTCTTTTCCTTTTTCTTCTCTTTTCCCTCTTCCCTTTTACCCTATTTCCGCCCCTCCGCTACCTGCCTGGTCCCGGTCCTTGGCCTCATCCCGCCAAGCTGACTCGGACCTGGGTTTCGGGCTCCTTCGTCCATGCCACGCTCATCTACTGCGGGTAGGAAGAATCAGAGCAATCGAAATGATAATGGACTCGTTGGTCCCGGCAAGAAAGTGACCAAGCAGAAATCCTCCGGCCAACTGAACGGCTCGACCAGCAACGGCTCTGCTCCCAGCTCGGCCGCCGTTCCCATCGATCTGTCCGCTACGCGTTCGAGCAGTGATACTGTGATTACTTCTCCGACTGTTGCGATTAAAGGGCCGGATGGATCAAAGCCGGATGGAAATGTGCGTGGGATGTTAAATGGACACAGCAAGGTTGAAGATATGGGGAACGGCCGGACCAACGGTGCCTCATCGCAAAATGGCGGCATCACCGCGTCGAATTCGTCTCGAAATGGTGCTTCCAAGCGATCCGGCTCGAGCGCGTCAATTAATCCGCTTCAATTCGCGTCAACCATCCTCAAATCGTGCCCCATGTACGACACCATCGCCATCTTGATTTTTCTGCTTCAACTTCCGCCAATGGTCTTGACTCTTGTGCAATTCCTATTCGCCTCCTTGACTTTCATGCCTCCAAGCGGTGCCGCCGCCGGTTCTCTGTCGTCGAATTTCGATATCTTCCAGGGCCCTGCCGGAACTCCGTCTTTGGGAACAATGATTGCTATGGATGGATTCTGCCTTCTTTTCTGGGGTCTCTTTATGTGGACCTGGGCTCAAAATTTCGCAATTGACCTAGCCCACGTTCAAGTCGCCATCACCCTCGGCGGCGGAGGCTCTGGTAAAAATGGTGGGGTCAATGCACTTTGTGTGGGGATTGTTCTTCTTCTACATATCGTGCGCAGTAAAGGTATACAGGAATTTGTAATAGGTCATCTCGCATCCGCCAAACTCATCAGTCCCGATTTTCTTTCTCATTGTTCAAATCTTCTACCCGCCGAATTCCGACGAACCGAGTCACAATCGTCCCCAAGTTGGCTAAGGAGCCTTCTTGCCGTTCATATTTTGGCGCAGGCTGGAACTGCGATGGCCAGACGCTCGATGGCGAAGAATCGGTCTCCCGCCCCGCAGAAAGGTGGTAAGCGTGGGGATACCGAGGCTTCTGCCGGATCACAGGCTCAACAGGATTCCGCTCTCGAATCAGCTGCAAGTCTTTCATCATCTCTCATCGGTCCCGATGGTCAGTTTCTGAAGGATGGAAAGGATCGGTTTACTTCCGCCAAAAAACGCAGAAGGCAAGCCAACCAGGTCCGAAGTCGTCAACCATTTTGGGCCGCCCTCGCTAGTACCAAGGTCACCATTATGCGGGAGTACGAGCACTCACGGGCTTCTTCTAAAACAACTCGCGGTCTCAACATGACTGAGGATGATCTTCAAGGCGTCTCCCTCGATGATGGATTGGTATGGATAACAGATGTGGACAGCGCTACAATCAAGTTTGCTGCGGGTGATCTAGCCGACGATGCCGCAGTACCCAGCTCTTGTGAAATGAACCAGCTGCATGATGAGATGGAACCGTTCTATGTATGTGTCAATGGTGCGCTTTGGGCAACTGCTACGATTTGCAAGGTGTCGGAATCTTCCAAGGGTCCGAGTATGGTTCAATGGCGAGGCGAGATCTCTGGTCTCGCTCCTAATTGTGCATATACTTGCTCTTTCGTACGCAGCGATACCGACGAGGAAATTTGTGTCATGAGTGTCAAAACTCCCGCGGCAGCTGATACGGAACAAAGTAAGTATACCCGGTGTAATATTCCTATGCCTTTACCAAGATTCTTACATCTTCCAGCCATTGTTTCTACAGTTCCAACCCCTCCACAACCGCCCTACCGACCCTCATCTCCTACGACGACCCTCAAAAATTCAATCATCAACGCAGAGGCCAAATTGAACGAGAAGCGCTCCCGGCTAAGAAAGACCAAAAACGACCACAAACTTCTCATCTCGAAAATCCGGAAAGAACTAGACAACTTCAATCACCGTCTACAGAGTGGAACGGATGAGAACAGACAAAAGCAGCGTTCGCTCCAGCTTGAACGGAATATTCGGCAAACGGAGGAAGCAACCGCGGCATTGGAGGTACAATTAGACAGTATGGAAAAGGTTCCCGAAGAAGAGCTCGAGGAGTGGTCTACACACAAAGCCAACTTCGAACGCGAACTGGAACGTTTCAATTCGATCAAAGAAGAACTTTCTGAAGCGCGTCTTGCTGCTGCCCAGCAGGTGTCATCTATAGAGCAAGAACTGACCCTCGTCATTCAAAAACGCGAGCGTCTTCAGGGCCGCCGTACCCGAGTCAATGAGCAGTATGAGCGCATCATTTCCGCCAATGCGCAGGGACTCAACGAAAGAGAACGCCGTGCAGCCGAGCAGTTCGCCCGAGAACAAGACCACGCCAAAATGGAGCTCAATTTCCAAGAGCAATTCAGCAGCATTAGCCAATCCGTTCAGGACTTCCAGTTACGAACTAGTCAACTCTGGCAGCAAGCGTCTGCAATCGAACAGTCGATTCAACAGCAACAACAACAAATGCTCCTGGAATCCGGTCCATTGACCCCCGAAGGCAACCTTCCAGGCACGAATCCTCTACCTGAAACCCACGGCTCTTCTCTGAATCTATCCACTACTTCCGCTCCAAACGGCCGAGCCTTGTTAGGCTTAAGCTTTCCCCCGGCCAAGTCCAGCCCTCTGCATAGTTCATCGCCAGTTCACGCTACTTCGTCAAATCCAACTAGCCCCGTATACGACGCTTTCATGCCCCACTTCCCGACGTCCTCGCCTGGGAATGGCGCCTCCTACTTCGCCTCCGAACTGAATCGAGATCGTTCCTTCTCCAACCGCTCAGGTCGCAGCAGTCAGTATGGCTCCGAGTATTTTGATGCTCAGCGGATGCCTCCGCTTCAACTCGAGCTGGCTGAGCTGCTTTCCGAAAAGCACCGGTCTGGGTCTAATGAGAATGGCTTTCTCCAGAGTGGCCGTCCTATTTTGAGTCCTTTCCAACGAGCCACGAGTCGAGGCAGTGGGATTGGCAGTGGAAGTGGTAGCGGCAGTGGAAGCGGTAGCCCAAGATCAGTCCGAGAATGAGATATTTCTATCTCATCCTCGCCCGACTGGTCGATTGTCTTGGCTTTGTCTGTCTTCCAGTGGCTTGGGGATTTTCGCGTCTGCGCTGTCCTATTCCACCTCGGTTGGATCATCGTTCGCCCTTGCGTGGTTTACCCATTCTTTGTTCACATATTTACCCTCGCCTGGCTGAGTCGTGTTGGCCATCTAGGCTATACTCAACTCAGTGTGTATCTCGCGGTGAGATTCAAGACTTGGTTAGATCAGGTTATAGTGAGATGAATCACAGTTCTGTTTCTAGAGACTAAAAAGCTTGTTTGTTCTCGGATATCGTTGGCGCAAATCTGGTAGTACAAACTCAATAGTAGTCGTAGTCGTAGCTTCATGTCATGGATTGTTTCACCTGGTAATATTTTAAGAAAGGGAGTCTCTTGAAGCTTGACATTATACCTAGTTATTAGTTTTGTATAACTAGTATACCTAGTAGGTACCAGTTTTCCTATACACGAGCTCACTAACATTCACTAGATCGGGTCTCTTGCCACTGCATTGCTAGCATTTATTCTGTTGATCCAGCAAATACTAAGCTGGATATTGAATTGTAGGATGTGATTCGTATCATACTATTGCCCAAACCTTTTGTTATTCTAATATATCATTTAAGATGTGTAGCGTATTTTATCAATGTAACATCCACCGACAATCGTGACAGGCATAAATTACCAAAAATACGCTGACTAGTCAATCATATTCGTCCGCGATTTATGCATGCTTTTTTTTGGCTAGTCAGGACAATCCATAGGTACTCGCCAAGAGCCCATGGGTTCATCAAAGTCAAAGCCACGCGACAAGTCGCCCGTGGGTAAAAAAAATTAAAAATTGGAAAACCCGCACTTGGCGAGGTCTGCAGTACACATAGCGGCGTGCATAGTTGGGCCTGGAAGTATGTGCGTTCAAGACGATCCAGATCCGTGTCGATCGCTTGATTGTGGTTTGTCTATGCCCCAGTGAAAGTGTGTAGTGGTTCCATACCAATCCACTCCAGGGATATCAGCGCCATTTTTGTATGGGAGGCTGGGGCACCCAATAGCGCGAAGGGGAGGATGATCTCATTGTCATCGAGAGTCTTGCAGGATACCCACGCCTGGACATTATTTCAAAGAATATTGATTGACTAGAACTCATCACTTTACACTCTCTGAGGGGACGTCACGCGGATTATCCCATTATATGACGCGTTGTATAGCAATCTTGCTTGCTTCGTCGGTCTATTCGCAATTTCAATAAGGCTTTCGACGAGCACTTTGTTTCTGCAATGCCTTGGACTCGAGCCAGAGAGCAGAGTCAAGCGCCATGGGGTCATACTTGGCGATCTTCCGATACTTTCATAGTCAGTACGATGGGATTGGCCATATTCACGGGTGAGTAATGGCCCTTGCAACGCGCACGATGGATATCGAGTCTAATCCAAATGTCATTGTTCATCAGATGAGCTTCTTTTCGCATTCATGCTACCACTGTTACCTACCCTTCTCGAGCAGCGCATAGGGACAAATCCAGCCCTCACCCAGCGATACACCTCGATCTTTCTCGCGGAGGGAGCGTTCGTGTCTGTCATATCCAGTCCAATCTTTGGGTCACTTGCCGACGCAGTCTCCAGCAAAAGAACACTATTGATGATCTTACTTGGCTTAACTCTTATCGGTGTAGCCTTCTTAGCACTCACAACTCAATGTACGTCTTGCCCATCTTGCCATGGAGTGATTGATTTCTACGTGTGAAAAAACTAAACGGGCAAACGCGCAGTGGTATGGTTTTTCGTCGGTCGGTTCTTCCAATGTATCACAAGCAACGGCCTTTGGATAGTAGGAATGGCTACAATGGCTGAGAATCTGGGGAGCCAACACATGGGTAAAATCGCTGCATTGACAACCATTCTCACTGCTGCTGGAACCACAGGCGGTCCCGTTCTTTGCGGTCTTTTATTCCATTTTGGAGGATATTGGTGCGCTTGGATTGGACCTGCTCTCTTCGTGGTCGTGGACATCATCATGCGTCTTCTCATGATAGAAAAGCAAGAGAAACCTCAACAAGAGGATCAAGCCCGAGAGCGAGAGCAAGATCCCTTGCTGGAAGACTTGCCCGCTCAAGCTGACGGTGATCAATCGGAAAGCTCATCTTCACCAGAAGTGCGAGGATGGCGCTTTTATGCCCTTATGCTCCATGAAGCACGATTTTCTAGTGGAGTATTCTGTGCTTTCGTTTTAGCTTTGCTACTTGGTTGCATCCAAAGCACATTGGCCGTGCACGTTCGGACTGCCTTCGGATGGGGAGCTCTACATACTGGGCTTCTTCTCGCATGGATTCAAGGGCCTGGTATTGTATTTGCGACTCCAGTAGGCTGGATGAAAGATAGATATGGATCTCGGACCCCAACAGCAGTCGGCTTCCTTGGCCTCTCGCCTCTCGTCATACTTTCGGGAATCCCAGGTAGCGACTTGACTACTTGGGTGACGGGCAAGCCTTGGGAGAACAGCCTGTATTTTGTCTGTATGGCCTTAATCGGATGTTGGCTATCTCTTCTGAATGGAATAGGCACAATGCAAGCAACAGGTACGTGTAAGCTGTCAGTTTGATGAATATCAAGTGGGCGAGAACTGACCCATATAGAAACGATTGACGTACTAGAGGCACGCAAACCTGGTATTTCCGGTCCCAATGGAGGATACTCGCGTGCTCTGGCCATTATCAATATGACTTGGATGGGTGGATTGATGGTCGGCCCTCTATTGGCTGAATTGGTCATAGGAAGTTTTGGATTCTTCGAGCTACAGTGTTGTCTTGGTAAGTACTCTCTATGCTGATATATTCGCATTTATTAATTGCAGTACTAGGGGCCGTATGCTTTGTTGCGGGAATCATCGCCCTGGCTTTCCTGGGTTCACCTATGCCGAAATCCGTAGAGGAGCATGCCTGAAACAGGATGAAGTTTATCTAAATCGACGTCAAATCTTCGTGTAACTTCATGCATAGACTAATACTCGTACATTTTGCTATCTTTTATATAAATATGGGCTTGTTCGCGGGTTAACCTTTCGCAGATCTCCAAAGATGATACCAAGTGACCGAGGGAAACTTATCACGGCGGTAGAAGTTGAGAGTCACCGGTGCGTTGCGAAGGGTTGCTCCGATTTTCACGCTCTTGGGCATAGAATTTTGATGAGATTAATCGAATCATTCGGCGATCGGTCTTCTTCGAAGGCGTACGTGGTACTTTCGTTGCCAGCAAGAATTCTGTTGGAATCATGTAGGTTGGGAGGGAGATGGCCAGAATTTCCTTTATCTGCTTGACTTTTCGTGAGGAGATATGATCTAGCCTTGCGTCTTTTAGAGACACTTCGTCTGTGTCGGAATTATCTGGATGATCGCTGAGATATAAAAACGCAGCTAAGCAGGGATCTTCCTTGCCATCGACGACACCGAGTAGATCCACCACGATGGTGTCTTCGGATGTAAGAGATTTTCTGGCAAGATGCTCGACTTCACTCACATCAATGCGGCAACCATCAAGTTTCACAATGGTGTCCTTGCGCCCGATGTACTCAATCAAGCCGTTATGCGTCCATCGCCCAAGGTCGCCTGATCGATATAGACGAGGAAGTTCCCGGTCAGGATGAAGCTCGCTCATCCATAATGGTATTCGTTCCATCATACCAGCTGGCTTTGTTCGATCGGCTGCTTGATGATCTTGATCTAGGTAGCCTCTGGAAAGATGATGCCCTTCAATCACGACTTCGCCAACAGCGCCGATGGGCATTAACTTGTCCGGGCACAGGGGGTCAATAATCCAAATTGCTCCACTAGACGAACGTCCGATAGTAGTAGGTGAGCTATACGGCTCATATACATTGTCGTTGTATGCACAGCACACTGCGGCCTCACCCATGCCATATTGATTGACCACCTTCGTCGAGCTGCCAGCCCAGTGATTCAGAAGATCTCTTGTGAGGGGTTCGCCGCCAATACATAGAGTCTTCAAATTCTTCATCGCATCTGGGTTTGCTTTGATAGCCACAGTGGGCGTGAGGAAGGTGATATTAGCGTCGAGTAAGTTGATGTTATCGGCGAGATCTTGCACGGTCTTCATTGGGCCTGGTACGCAGCAACAACCACCTGATAGCAGAGGAGCCAGGAATTCAATATTGCTGATATCAAAGGCATAGTCGTCATAATGCAGATATCTGGTGTCCTCGCCCAGACGAAAGTTTCTGATGTAGTCTCTGATAGCAAATGCATAAGACCTGTGTTCTTGCACGATGGCCTTGGGCTTGCCGGTACTCCCTGAGGTGAAAAGTACCGTACAAGCGTTGGATGGCTGAACGGCCGGCAATGATATCGGCGGAGACGGCACAGGAAGAGTCTCTAGCCATTCACGGGTGACCACTACGACAGTCTCGATTGTATTGTGGAATCTATCCGCAAAGAAGGGATCACTCAACATTACTTTTGCTCTGGTGCGCTGGACCACTGAATCTAGATATGCTGGTGGGTTGCTTGAGTGGATCGAAATATACGCTCCTCCTGCACGCAAGATAGCCAATCGAGCGACGATGGCCCACGTTGACTTCTGAAAGCTACTTAGCACAAAGGTTTCAGGCCGTACATTCAAGCAGACGAGGTGATGCGCCAGACGCAGAGATAGGTCGTTCAGGCCTTCATATGTCAAGTCGCCGTCGAATGATCTGACAGCGAGCTTTTTCGCGTGTCGGTGGCAATTTTGCACGATCAGATCGTGTAGACAATTCATATTAGGGGGCGAGACATCGTTTGTCAGAGTCTTGATGATTCTCTTGTGGTGCTCCGAGCAGTAATCGATGTCTGCTATCTTCATATTTGTTGGGCAAGTTATGATCTGCCGAAGGACGTGTTGAAATGTCCACAACATGCTGTCATTCAATTCCTTGGGTACATCCCCTGGTCTGTTAACCATGGCAGTCAACTGGCCATTGTTCTCAATAATCACTAGCTGAATGGCAGAAATATGGCACAATGTCAGAGAGTAGATGCAAAGTTTGATGATTTCACAACTTACTTCTAGCCTTTCGCCGAGGAACGGCACCGGTGTCAAAGGATGATTCGGGTTGGTAGTATATCTGAGTGATGCAGTGCAAATAGTGCGAGAGTGGAAAAGCTGAGATTCAGAGCCTGTCACCTTTTCATTTTCTTGGGATTGTAAATTTCTCACCAGAGAAGCTACATCCCAGTCTGGATCTACTCGCATGGTATAGGTGGATGAGTGTTCGGACTGTGCGATCGTTCCTTTATCATAGCTTAAGCTTATGGAATCCTCAGGCTCGAAGCAGCGAAGTGCAAGAATCCAAGCTGCTTTCAAGATGGTCGAATCTGTGACTGAAATTGAAGCAACTGATTCTTGTCCCAGTGGCCAGCTTTGGCTCGATTCAAGTGTAACAACATTTCTCAGAGAGTCGATCGAATCCGTAGGAGAATGGATATATAAGTTACTGGGCTCCACTAAGCCTGGAGCCATTCTTGTCATTGGGGAGGAAATAAGAAGCTGTTCAGGGTGTACAAGAAGTGATTGTACTGCCAGTGTTCATCCGTGGGTGCGGTCAGGAAGACTCAATGCCCTGGAGTGCGATCATAACAATTGAAACAACGATTTACACATTGGCCAGTGACTGATGGATACTGACCGCAAGGAGTCTTGTAAGAGCCCTGGGGCATTCCTGGGCTTTGCGAATAGTATGCCGTGTATTTGAACGAATGCCGCTTGTACATGCACATGTATGGATGTACAGCAGTAGTACTGTACGCGTGACGCGTAAATCTCAATCACACAGCTAGAAATACATTTCACTCAACTATTGGTAGTGTATGGAGTTACAGTATGTACATTGTCACCTCAAGATGACGAGGCAATCTTGTAATTTGCAAATCTTGAGCTCAATTGTTTCAAAGCAAGTGAAAATGAAATCACAAAGCAGGAAACTTGCGCGAGAAGATGAATTGTTGCCTTTTGCGTCGTCTCCAAGCCGGTGCTAAAAACAAGTGCATAAATGCAGTTTCTCGACAAAGTCTAATAAGGCGATACCATGTACATCATGCACGAGGATAGGTCAGATCACACCTTTCGAAAGCCTTGAGACATGATGCTAACAGGTCATATCAACACGTGGGGATCCAGAGACGTGCAAAACGAGCCATGCCCAGGTTTTGTGGGGCTTGGGCCTTGTTTTTGTTGATTTATATACTGTACAGCATGTTAAATTGAGGAGCTGAACATGTGGAGTCCGGGAACATCTTGCACGAACCTTGGAAACTTGCATCTACTCCGCAGTATTATGGCAAATACTTTTGAACCCTTGTGGGGCGATTCGATTGCTAATCGACAGCTTCGAAGTTAAATCAATGTACGTACTCGGTATTGTACTTCGTACTCTAAGCTTAATAAACGAACTGAAATGGAATAGTCATCATGAATTATGAATACCGAGTCAAACACAATGTTTTCATAGATCCACAAGTTCGCGTAGAACCTGCATGTCGATCGTGGCTGTTAATAATACTTACGTCTCGTATACAGCTTACGAGGGCATGAAGGGGGCTGGAAATATGCTGCCGGCCTTGGAAGGGAGCAAGTAAACATATCACAAGGTGCAATGTTCATTCTGCCCGCATAGCCGAGCGCAACTTTCAGGGCATAGGCTGTTCGAATAATACAGAAGCGACAGATGTCAAAAGAGGCCAGAAACGAATGATTTGTGGGTATTCTATTCTGTGCTAGTAAACTCCGGCTTCATTTTTCCCAACAGAAGGGCCATTCCTTCAGGTCAATATCTGCAGAATGACTGTCACTATACAATCCCCCTCAAGTGGACATCGCACGGCAGAGGCCCCTCTAGATCATGATTTTCACAACGCCTGGGGCGCTATATACTCCAACAACGCCTTCATCAAAGATGATCGCGCTCGGCAGGTGTGGGAAGAATACACCGTGAATCCCATGAGAGTTGAGCAACAGTATCACCTACTCTTGAATGAGTACACCGACCAGTTTCGGTCTTTTTTTAAGGGTTATTGGCCGAATACATTCCATGCGCATGTCAGTGACGTGCTCAATCCTACCACTATCGCCAGTATTATCCTCCATGCTGCATCAACATGCCCCTTGGTAGTAGAAGATTCAGCATTATCACCATTGCTGAAAGATGATCCAGAGCCAGAAAAGCTTCAGCAATTTGTTTGGAATCTGTTAGGCTGGAGTGAGACTCATATCAAAACACCGAAGTTGGCAATTGTCGATGGAATTTATGGCAGCGGTTATGGTCCCCTAGTAAGACTTTCTTCAAAACCTAACCTCTTTTCGTCAGAGATACTAAACAATATAGGCACATTCATCCGATGAGTGGGAATACAGAATTCTCGGATCAGGCCTTGAATCATTTTATATAGGCCGAGGCGACTTCGTCTCGGAAGAGAAATTGTTGAAGAAGCTTATTGAGGCAAAACAAAGTGGCTGTGTTGCAGTTGTCTGTGATCTAGTCAATGCATCGGATGGGTCTATATTCCCTCCCGAGTATTTTCGTCTTCTACGAATTTGCTGTGACAAGATACGCATGTGTCTGCTCGTGGACGAGGCAATGACCGCGATCCGTTGCGGAGCACCTCTAGTCAGTAAAAGACCCGAATACTTCGAGGATGGCTCCAATCAGCCTGACATGATCGCTTTCGGCAAAGGCATGGGTGTCAGCGGTGTTGCAATCAATTATGACGGCCTAATGATGCGACACATGGCTTATCACAAAGAGGAACAAATTCGCCTGTCAATCTCATTTTGGCGTGCAATGGTGACAAGGCCGATTGGGGTTCCAGTATTGATTGGGGCATTGGGAACACTGAACGTGGCTATTGCAGAGGATTGGCCAACAAGAAGTGAGCAGATTGGGAAGGCTTTTCGGGATTTTATCACACGCTGCGCAAACAATGATACGCCTGGGAGGGAGAAGGAGATATGTCGCGGGCTAGGAGCGTTCATCGCCATCCCGCGTGAAATGAACAAAAGGTTCAACGTCATGGCAGCTTTTCGTAGACAAGGAGCCTGGGCACGGTGGATTCCGAAGCTCAACATGGCTGCCGCTGTTGATAGTGAAGCTATTGAGAGGTATCTCATTGGTTCCGAAGCTAAATTGCTTCGACAAAAAATGACAGAAGAAGCCGAGCATCTGGGGACAAAACCGCTCTGGTGTTGCATTTGTGGATTCGATCAGACAAAAGACGATTGGTGTCGAACTTGCTTCATAGCAAATTGTGGAACAGAGTCATGCGCAAAGATCTTCGGCTCTCACAAATGTCTATAGTACTGGGTGGCATAACTTGATTGATCACCTTCAGGGCCCTCTTCAGTATGATCCAAATCCACATTTGAGCACCAGATGGAGTCAAAACAAAACAACAGAATCACATACCGTCGACAAAAATATATAAATAGATCAGAAAGAAAAATGCATGGCCGAGAAGTCTAAAAAGAGACGAGATTTAGAGAAGCTAGACGTAGCAGTGATGGAAAGAGCTAAAATCATAATTGCCTGGAGTTATGTAGATACTGAAGCCGCCTAGACAGCTTCTGCGCATAGCTTAAAGACAATAGACATTGAATACTTTCCCAAGGCTCATACAAGATTGTCATTGGCTCCATACTATCTCTTACCAGTCGGTATAACTCCCAAGGAGACATTTCTTGGAGCCTTAGGTGTCAAACCCCGATCCCAGCCTCTTCGCCCTGTCTTTCTCTCTTTCTCACCACACACACATACACGTACATACACACTATCTCTTCGCACTACGAACGTCTTGAGTTGAATCTCCGTTGTCGGCTCCATTCTTCTTTTCTTATCTCATAGTAGAGCCGTCATTATTAGCATTGCTCAGCAAAGCAGATACTCGGAAGAAAATGAAACGCATATTATTCTTGACCACCGTTCCAGACCATATCATTGAGGAATATGTTGCTATTGAGGGCTGGTCGAACATGATCTTACCGCGCCTTCTCTCTGAAAGGGGTGCATCGGTTACCATCAAACGATGGATAGACGAGGACATTCTTGCTTCCATTTTGGATCACGACGTAGTTACATTTCTGTGGGCTGAAGGCTATATCCAACATCCCACTGAATTTTTGGAATTTCTCACACAATGTAAAAAGAAGATTGAGTCAATTAGCACATCTGCCAGCCGTCCCCGTATCGTGAACCCTATTGAACTAGTTCAATGGAACATGGACAAGCGGTATCTTCTTGAGATGCAAGACGCTGGCTTCGACATACCGAAGACTGAGATATTTGAAGCGCAGCAATTTGGCCATTCTTCCGCATTACACCAGCGACTTCGCGAGTTCCAATCAGTTGGACGTGTCGTGCTCAAGCCAGCGATTTCTGCAAGCTCCACCAACACCAGACTGATCCAGGATATCTCTGCTCTCTCAGCTGAGGATATCGTATATCTAGAGATGTGTATCGAAGGCGGTCTTGGTAGCTCTTTAGTCGTTCAGCAATTTGAGCCATCTATCACCGAAGGTGAATATTCATTCACATTCGTTGGTGAGGCCCTGACTCATGTGGTTCTGAAAACGCCTTGCAGCGGTGACTTTCGCTGCCAGTCCGAATATGGAGGGCAACTTCGTCATATACCTATTGATGAAATTGAGAGTCCCACGTTGTCGATTGTCAATTCTATCTTTGCTATGCTCAGGGATAGATTTGGAAGTAGTTCGACAAGGGAAATGGGTTATGTGCGTGTTGATGGCTTGGTTACCAAAGATCGTCCATTCATTGTGATGGAGATTGAAGCTATTGAGCCTCATCTCTACTTTGAGATTGGTGGCCATGATGAAATTCTCTCCTTCTTTTTGGAATAGACCATCTGCCTGGGTTGCTGATAGGTAGCGTTCAATTGCAGATTCAATGAGCGCTAGGTATTCATCTTCGCATATCTTCATACATCTTCATATACCCTTTGTTTCGTTGATTACAGACGACGACCTCTGCATGAAATTTCTCCCAATTTCACTTCAAGTGATGCCTTTATTCAAGTAGTTCCCAATGATTAGTAGTACTAGTGCATGAAAAGATAAACCCACCCAAGGAAAGATGGTACGTACTATACATATAGTATGGTTGTCTCAATAGATATAATTACAAAATGAAGTCTAACCCGCCTAGGCAAGATAAATAATATGTACAGCCCCAATCCAGTCTATCTATAATCTATATTCAATCAAAACTCAGAACCCATTTTCCAGAACCGCGTATTAGCATATGTTAAACACAAGTGATCTGGCGAATGCTCATCACCCTGCTCAAATGAGCACGAAGCTCCAGGACCCTCAATTGCGCGGACAACAGTACCCAAAACAATGGAATGATCATGTACGTCAATCTTGCTTGGGTGGAGAGTGCATTCAAAGACAAAAGGGAAATCCACAATTTGATCAGGACTCTGACCACGCCGTCTCAATATCGGGAGTGGTCGTTCCTGACTCGGGCCGTTGTCTGGGCTCGGGGTCAGAGCATTGAATTCAAAGTTCCCATGCCCACTCAACATGCTTGCCAACGTTGTGTTGCCCTTTGAGAAATCCCTCGCGAGCGTAGCAGTCGCCGGGTTGGGTGCTAGAAGGTGTACAAGGAAGCGGCCAGATGATAGGAGAGCGTTCAAAGTTTCGGATGGACGACGAACATTAAAGGATATAACGGGGTGTGGGGTCAGAGTGACAGTGCTAAATGATGAAACGGTCATCCCGCGGGATGCAGTTATGTCTGAAGGTGCGGCGGGATCGGTTGCTGTGATGATTGCGACGGGGTACGGGACTCGACGCATGAGGAGGCGGACTGATTCTGATATTGAGGGTGTAGAGGTGGAGTGAAGAGTTGCGGATTGGGGTGAAGATTCGTTGGACTGATTGCTGTCGCTTAAAGGGGTTTCACTTGAAGCATGAGAAGTCTGGCTTTGGGAAGCTGTGGCATTGGTGAATTGTCGTTGGGATAGATATTGACGGGGAAGTGATTGTTGTGTTTGAGGAATATGAGACGGCCGCCACGACCGAAGGGCTAGGCCTCTCGGGTATAATAAATCTAATATATTGTGTTAGTCTCATATTGAATAGAATTCTAGACAGTAGAACCAATGAGCTTACCTCCGATGCATCTCCGCGTCGCAGTTGGTGCGAGCGATAGCTTCATTTTGCTGGATTGCTGTGTTTTTATACTCTCTGGCAATTCAAAGATAGTATGGGGAATCAAGAAGGTATCAATTTATTCAATCAATGCGTATTCATGTCGTAGAGGCAGACCGCGAGTTATTGGCGTGACTGCGCAGTCGAAGAGGTGCTGCCCGCAAAAAATCCCCGTCTGGCTTACGTAAGGCGCGATAATAATTTCTCGTCGGAAGTTGTATAGCATCAACCCGCCGCATCTCCGCCCTCCACTCCTTAATTGCATCCCGGATCATCCGCAGACACATATAGGGCCGATATTCTTGAGATAGCTCGGACTACCTTGTGTCATTTGACACTACACTATCCATAATGTCCCTACACACTTCTCTTCGCCGTACTGCGGCCACTGTACAAAGCACAACATCCACCTTCTTGCCCAGCCAACTTCCTACTTCTCAATCCAAAGCCACAACCTTCGTCTGCTCTCAATGCCGTCACGCTACCCTTCTGCGCCGCCCGAAGCGCCCATATACCTTTACTCAGCTCATTACCCTCACCGACGGCAGTGCTTTCACGCACCGCACCACTTCACCCGCCCCCGTCTACCGCTCCACCCGTGACACGCGCAATTCGCTGCTCTGGAACCCATCGAGCAGCAAGCTCATGAATGTCGAGGACGACGAGGCTGGTCGTCTCGCTGCCTTCCGTGCGCGTTTCGGTCGCAGTTGGGATGCGAGTGCTCCTCCTGCGGACGCTCCAGCCGATGCTGCGCCAAAGGATGCCGCAGCAGCCAAGGCTAAGGAGGAGGCTGCCAAAGCCCGGGCTCAGGCCGAGCAAGAAGAAGAGGATAATTTGTTGGACTTGATCAGTTCGTTTGGTCAGGAGGAGAACACGGGCTCTGGAAAGAAGAAGAACTAAATGTGGGAATCGTGAGGATTTACATCTTGTGTGATTAGATTTGATTATGGCCCTTTTCTGGGCTGGGAGTTGGGATTTTGCTCTCTATGTCACTTGTTCTTGTATAATATACATATTTTTGCGACAATGCATGGATGCCACTAGGTATTTTGTTCACTGGTCAGTCTTTGCTGATGCCTCATTTTAATTGTACAGAAAAATGTTGGTCTTACCTAAGACCAGGCTGTAGGTACAGCCCAGCTTTTAGTCTCTAACAGAAAGAGCTGCCCAAAGTTGTTCTATACTAGCTTCGTTTATTAATTGAATATAAGTTCATCATGACTTCATGGTAGTATGTACACCAGAATGAATACTAATTACAAAATTTGTATACCGGATAAACAGACATCTCCCAAGATTAGCTCGAGTCATAGGATCTCAGAGCATTGTAGCAAAAAGGAGACCTAGGCTGTTTCAAACTCTGGAAAATATTCCGATATAGCACGGTCGAGTGGCTTGAGCCCAACTGGCTTAACAAAATATTCGTCAGCTCCAGCCTCACTGGCTGCCTTTCTGTCCGCTGGACTGTCCTGGCCAGTCATGAAGAATATGGAGCTAACACCCCATCCTTCTTGTTGTTCTTTTTGGCGAATTTTCTGAGTTGCTTCAATTCCTCCGCACACTGGCATCTGTTGGTCCATGAAAATTAGTTCGATCCCAGGCTCGTTGTCAGTATTGCATCGTGATTTATTTTCAGAAAATTTCTCAAACGCTTCTAAACCATTGGCTGCAGAAAGATATGGTAGTTTTCTCTTCTTGCAGTAGGTCTCCATGACACGGACATTTAACGCATTGTCATCGACAATCAACACTAAAGGCCGTGGAGTGGTTGACTGTGCCTTCATAGCTATGCACAAATTCTTCGGCACAGGCAAAATCGTTTCTGGCGGACATGTCAATGCGTTTGTTTCTGACAAAAATGGCTTAGAGTTTCGCCCAACGTGATGTTTGCACGCTTTTTCCAAGGCAAGATGAAGGGCCGAGGCTGTAAAAGGGCTCGTGAGACAGATCACGTTGCTATCTATCTTTTCAACCTCTCGCAGATCCCTGGAAGTTGGCACAAGGCATATCGCAACTTTCTCAGATGGAATGAGAGAGAGACTTTGTCTGTACTTTTCGGGGTCAGATGCGGCTTCCAAGATGAAAATGCAGTCTTCTAAAGAATCCGATCGATCCAAGCCATTGAAAACAAGAAAGTTCTCGAAGGAACGCAACATTAACGAATCGTCCTCTCTTATCGTGAAGAATTTAGAGGGTAGAGAGCTCTGCCCCATACTCGCAGGCAATCGTTTAGGGCCTGTGGGAGTGCAATCACACCCGTTTACCCCAAAGATAGCTCGGAAATGAGAGCCTCGGTCAACCTGCGAAGTGATCAAGTCAACTGAGCCCGTCAAGAGTGAGGCAAATTTTGAGGCGAGAGTAAGGCCGAGCCCAGCACCTGGCGAGTGCGAGTCCACTTTTTCATAGGCTTCAAAAATTCTTTGCTGGAAATCGGGGTGTATTCCACAACCAGTGTCTTCAACATCGACGATCATCCGATTTTGAACAGTGTCTATTGTAGTGGTAACCGATACCGTGCCCTGTCGCGTATTTTGAATGGCGTTGATGATCAGTGGAAGGACAGCGTCTTGTAAAACCTGAAGGTCGGTGCGAAAAGACACACAAGGCGATGATGAGTTGTGGACGAAGAATATTGAGGTTGAATACCGTGCATCTCCCTGTATGAAATCGGTGATTCCTCTTTGAAGCTCTTCCTCGAGCTCGTTGATAGTGTGCTTGCTGTAATTGCGTTCTGCCATGGCTATATCTACCCATTTGTTGAGGGTTATTAGGTTGTTAATAATTGATGTCAGGTCATGTCCTGCCATTTTGATGGTATTGATATAGGTAAATGGCCCGTCTGAATTGAAAGCCGAATTTGTGACTGAGGTCTGGTTCGTAGAATGATTCAAACTCCTTGATCTAAACTCTTCCGCCAGGAGTTCCACGGAGCCAAGAATTCCATGTACCGGAGTTCTGAGTTGATGAGAGAAAGCTCGCATGAATTTCTCTTTTGCTTTCAGTGCCTCTGTCAGGAGGTTTAAGTGCCACATTTGCGAGATAGTGTCGGCACATGCTTGAATAAACCAGGAATCGACATCGTCAAACACAAGATGGAAATCCTTTGAAGCCACAAAAAGTATAGAAGATCCAGATATGCTTTCACATGTAGCAGAGAGAATGCGCGCAGGTTTCTTCGTTGGAAGCGGTTTATGGTTGAAATTCTCTATGAGATCATCAAGGTATTCAACATCCTCATATAGGCCGTCTTGAAGGTCGGCGATTGGAACCGAGTGATTCTCGTCTAACTCGACATGAGTTGCACTAGTAGATGATCGTATTCCGACGATTGCATCAGGATATATGTCTCTCAGGATATCCAAGACGGGTTCCACGGAGCACGCCTCATTTTGATTGCTCTGGACTTTGGCCAGAAGATTAGACATGCGATGACGTTCTCGCTGGCGTCGAACTCTTGTGCACTGTACGAGGTCAGAGATAATCCAGTCTGCCAAGTGAACAAGTGTCTGATGCTGTGATTTCGACAATGGCTCTTTGCTCGTACTCGACGCTACACAAAGCGACCCGAGAGAAACACAATCACCGGCCTGCGTTTTTATACGAAGTGGGACGCCGGCATATGCTCTTAGCCCTCCACTCTCAAGATAAGGGCATTCTTGAAATCTCCAATCTTCCATGAGGTTGGGTAGAAGGAATACATTCTATGCTCAAATTTAGTGAATGGGCATGGGGTCAATGGCAAATCTCATGACTTACTCCAGGAGGCTGTGTCACCGTGTGCGCGCAGATAGTTTCTCCTCGTGGTAGATTGCCGAGCTCCAGCCCAACAGTGGCCAAACGCGTGTAGACGTCTAGATCTTGAATCCCGATGACAGCGAATTCCCATCCTACCGATTCTTGTGCAATCTGCGCCTTTTCTTGAAGACCGGAAATAAACTCCGCCTCGCTGAGAACACCCCGAGTATAATACCACAGAACAGACAACCTGAGCCTTTCGTTTTCAGCTAGAAAAGCCCGCAAATATCGTTCGTTAAAGTGAAGCGGCTTTACAGGAAACACAGAGGGTCCGAAAGGGTCTGGGTGAGGATAGAATTTCGTTCGTATATCATCAGACCATTTTCTAATTGGCCGATCGACATTTTGCTGATCGAAGACCGGACCAACCAGCTCTGGAAAAGGTGGAGGCGAGCGCTTGGTTGACAGGATCGCATCATCCACTCTAGGAAAGAAAGATACCTGACGACCGCTGCGAGCCATTTCCAGGAGATTTGTAGGAGTACTGGTAATATGGCGATCTGTCAGTCCTGTGCAATATAATTTTGATGTCGAATTTAGCAGCAGGAAACAAAAAACCATGACCGGGTCTCGAATCGTCTCAAAACAGGTTTGGAACGCACGTGATGCGGGGAACCCGAAACGTGGTTGACCGCGGCGCAAATTTCAAGTTGGTGTACATTCATGGTATTTCAATTCAGATATCTCGTGGCACAGCTCTATGTAATATGGCTGGAAAACAATCCATTAACAGAGAATTTGGAGAGCGAAACAAGCAGGCTTACTCACAGCACTAGTTAACGTCTGAATGAGTTGCCAATAGATTTGGGCGTTTATTGTTGCGAATGTCTCGTTAAAAGGTATCTTCCCAATGTGATCAAATCAAATTCTATATTATTCGTGTATTAAAATTCCATTATACGGATATGTATGGGATAGTAGATTATTAACAGTTGTAACTCCGGGTATTTTCCAAGTTCATGACATTCCAGCCCCAACAGAATCAACCTAACTCAGCTCATGCACCACAGTCGGCCGGAGCACAGTCTGTTGTGAAGAACCAATCTCGTGAACGGCGCTGGATTCAGATGACATCTCTGACGGTTGCATGGCAGAGCCCGTTTGAGATGCAGCCTGCGTTTGAGGCGGCATGCTATGACCAGACCAAGCTGGTTGGTTGGTATCTTGGCTGGTCTCAACGGGGGAATACTTTCCGAAAAGAGCCATTATCTTCTTCCGGAATACGAGTAGAAGAATAATAACAATAGCTGCTGCGCATCCAACGACAATACCGGCGATGGCTCCTCCTGGAATTCCGCTGTTCGAATCACTCGATCCGCTGGTTGATGTTGGCTTAGGGCTTGAGCTGGTGCGTGTTGCGTGGCGGTGAGTTGTGGTATCTAAATCTCCAAAAAAAAGACACATTTAGTATCATTTCGTAGTAAAAACACGCTCTGGGGAATACTGAAGACTAACCTGTTGTGGCAGATATAGATGCGGTAGCGGTCACCGCAGGCGCTGCAGTGGAGGAAGCGAAACGAGCTGGGAGACTCCGATAAATGCTGTCGGCGCCCCAACCAATTAAACAACCATACTTCAAAATCGCTTCGCTGCCATCTGCGCCCTCCGTTGGGAAAATTTTGTATGCGCTGCAGGAATACGATGTCGGACTGTGTCGTTTAGAATATGATTCGGAATGAATGTATGAGTCGATATAATACATACCATCCTGCTTGGAGATTATCTTCGTATAACAATGTTGACCCATCGCATCCTGTGGCCATGGGGACTGAAGTTGAGGGATTGTAGCAGTCGCCATATGTGCTACTGGTGTAAAAGGTCTCCGTAGTTCCGCAAACAATGGGCTCGGCTATGGTAAGTTAGTCGTGACTGTTCTGCTTTATACGTAGGGCATGGGACTGGTACTGACGAGTTGTCTGGAGATACCATCCCTCAAAGTTGTCGCCAGTGCTATATTCCGAGGCGACAAACGTTGTGGTGGCCGCGGTAGTTGCTGCATCCACAGGTTTCGGTGACATGGCGAGTGATTGCTGTCCAAAGAACAGGTATCTCAATCGAAATCTTGATCTGCGTAGGGCTGCCGATAGGTCGCAAGAATAGAGGTCAAATCTGAATAGGGTATTGAAAAGTGTAAATAGAAACAAAACCCTGAACTCCCTTAATCACACAGCCACTAAGTCCAAGAAGAGTAAGTGAGCACTGGGGCTGTTTTCACGGGGCCACTGGCGGGAAATACAGTCTGAGCCACATAGTAAAAGCATCAAGGGACGCTAGATAGATCGGCGAATTCGCCATGGCTAGATAGAAGTGCTTGTGGGCTCGATACTCGCGCCAACATGTTTGAGACCATGTGGAACGTGTTGACCTAAAATCTCACGCTCGTAACGACCCAACCATGAATACAGCTTTCCTCTTGAAGGGATCCACTAGGGGCTCATTACCGTGAAGATCTAGCCCCGGTATAGATTAGTGTTCCTCAAATATCAAGATAGTGGAGATTTGCTCTTCGACAAGCCGGCCTATTCCCGGAGTGGCCTCAAGGAGGGTTGATATAGCTGCGCCTTTGGGGGTTAACGTGCATACAAAGGCAAGCTCTGCAAATGGAAAAGGCTGCGCTTTGCACAAATACCAAGGCATGTGAGGTTTGCAGTACAATCTCTGCTTTGCAATGCCTCAATCCCGATCTGATAGGGCAGGATCCATCGTAAGCATAGAGAATGGCAAAAGGCGGGCGGAGCCGCAACCGCCATGGCCCGCATTTTGCTTATTGGGCTTTGTTTTTTGCGGTTTTTTGCTTGCAGATACCCTTCTGCAGACTGCTGGAAAAGCTCGATACTATATAAATTGGGAGAAATCCCACGAAAATTGGACTTTCATCTACGGTGGAACTGCCGTGCACACAACATACTGTTTCTTTGGCACAGTGGTTACTATCACAGTGTCCCACGTAAAGTTTCACCTTAAAAAAACAATCATGGTATTGAGATGGATACGCCGAGGCACAAAGTCAAGAAGCGCAACTCCATGGAAGACGAAGGATCATTGAGTTGTAATAAGAAGTAGAGGACTGGGGTAAAGGGGCCGAACAGAAGATCCAAACGGGGCTACAATGTTGCTGGATAATACATGTAGGGGCGTAGAAGTCGGGATATAAGGGTAAAAGGTTATCAGGTGGTTCCCTCAGCTCCAAGTGAAGCTTCGGCTTCGGTGTTTGGTGCAGGAGACTCTTGTGTGGCAGCATCAGCTGCAGCAGCCTCCGGGAGAGGCACGTAATAAGGGACACCATCTTCTCCGGCATCTAGTTGCAAGAGGAAAGTTTCCCAAAGCTCAATTAACTACAAAGATAAATTCGTTAGCAGCAAATTAGCGAAGAAATAATACAGCATCACTTACCTCCTTTTGAGCCTCCACGGCACTTTCAAGGAATGTTTCCACTCCAGACTTGAAATCCTCGACCTTCTCCTTCTCGAATCGCTGGAGCTCATTGCGCATTAGGCGTCCCATATCCTCAAATAGTAGACGGGTCTGGTGGACTTTTCGTTCTGCATCGGCCACATCCGCAATTATTTGGTTAAGCCGATCCTGCTGTGTCTTTCCCTGTCGAAGAAGCTTGTCCTGTGTATTCTTGCGCTTCTGTAGATCCGATTCAGCAGCGTGCCAGCTGTGGAAAGCTTTCTGTCTTTGAGAGAAGGCAGTTTTCACACTGCCAATCAGACGAATGTATTCATCAATGGTAATACCGAGTGTCAGGACATCTTGCTGGGCCTGACGATCATACAATTCTCTTATTCGTAACTGTAGGTCCGAGAGTCCCTCCAGGGGAGCGGAAAGGGCTGGGGAGAGCTCAACAGCTGAGAGGGCATGAAGAGAACTGGAGAAGTCGCCCGCGGCTTCAGCAAGTCCCTTGCGTTGCATTACCACCGTATCCATAGATTTCATCAATGCTTTTAATTGGTTCTCAAGGGCATCCAAGTAAATTTTGCGGTCGTGGAACCACTATTCGCAGGTCAATTGGGGTGGACGTCTTTTTTTCAATAGGAAATTTTTTACTTACGTCGTCATGTTCCACAAATTTCCCTCCGCTACCAACATTGATTCCGAAAGAACTGAACATACCCTTGCTTTGACCCAGGTCAGGCTCTCGGTTCTCCTTGTTCTTTACGTCGACATTGAAGGCCTCACTTTCGAGGAAGATCTTCAAGTCAGCATCATGCTGGAGAATTGGATGTCCCGCGATCTTGTTCAGCATCCGCTCCAGCGCGGCTCTCCGTGACTCGACAAAGTTGGTATCAAAGCGGCCCACGGCTTGCTTCTCAGGCGGCGGAGCAACGACTACTCCGGGGTTGTTGTTATGCAGGGAGTTATAGAGCCAAAGGAAATCACGGTATCGACGACTGACAGCGAATTCAGGCTGACGGTACCCCTTTGACGTCGTCTGTAGAATGAATGAGCTTCTGGTGTATTACGTTTCGCATTGCGGGTCAAGGGGCAATACCTTTGTCCGAACTTGATAAACAATGTGACTACTTGTTAGATCTCCAACTTTGTGCGGATCACCGACACTGATGTCGAACGTCGGCTTCGCAGCTTGTTCAATACTAACACTTGGCTGCGTCTGGCGCTTAGGTCCCTCTACTTCAGAGGGTGGTTGCACAGGCGGGGGTCCTCGAAAGCCGGTTGCATCGCCTTCCAGACTTCCAGATTCCACCAGGCCGGTTCCACCAAATGCTGGAGGAAAGGTGGTAGGGGGTGGGGGGCTGCGGGATTCTTTCTGGGGAGGAGCCGGAGCCTCATCGGTGGGAGTCGCGCTTGCCTCGGCTGGAGCTTCACCGAGTGGTCCAAGGGGGTCAACAGTATCGTCTACAGCTTCAAGCCGAGTCGCTTGTGCACTGATCTTGCGGTTGCCTCGTGGGCCGCGACGACCCGGCGTACGGACCTCGCCGCCGCTGATGGATGATGTGGGCTGGGCGGGAGCTGCAAGAAGCGGGGGATTAGTGAGAGATCCAGGAAAGCATTAATATAGCTAAGAGGATACATACAGCTTTCAGGAAGATCGGACTTCGGAGCAGTCGGGCTAGTTGTAGAGCGTGATGGTTCATCTGTAGTTTGGATTAGAGCGCAACCCGGAAGAGCTGTGATTGTGACTGCCTACCACCCCAAGGGGAGTCGCCTGTATCGAGATCCATAGTTATCGGAGCGGTATGGATAAAGCGAATTAAATAGAGGGGACGGTGATGATTAAATCAGAAAGTTGCGCATCAATGTTCAATGGGAGCTTGGAGGGGAGACATGCAAGTGAGAAGCTGGCAGCAGTTGGAGTGGTGGAGGATCCGCGGCCCTTAGTCACTCACGGGATCTCCAAACCCCCCAAGGTAGTCCGGGGCAGCTTTCTCTTCTCTATTTACTTTAATTGCCAACTCTCAACGGTCTTAGTCTCGCTCTTCTCTATTTCAAGTACTTTGATTGCGGTGAAATTCTGTTGAAAGAAGTGGTATGATTATTTACGACAACCCCTTCTACTATCTGAGATCCCTCTGCTGTTTTCTGTCTTATACATCCCCTTCGGTTCTACAAACTAGGTATACAAGACAGGAAAAACAATCACCATTCGTACGTCACATCATTTCTCGTGGCACCACATCTATATCATCTCACATAGCGTCTTGTTCATCAATTGTAAGGGAACCAGCAAGGTTCGCACTATGATCCGGTTGGATCTATTTGACCCAATGAAGGCCGAGCTTGTGCATCTCGACGGCAAGCTGGAATAGATAATCCAGCGACTCGCATTGTGTCTTTGCCTTTGCGACATTGTCACCCCAGACATAGCTAATAAGCACACGTTAGCGGAGAATTGCGATGAAACAGAAGGCAATTTGCAGCACATGTTTCGACTTACATTCCATGTCTCCGCACGAGCACCGCATAGGTGTCGGGGTACTTGTTCATGGCGGCCTCCAGACCACTGGTCAAGTCCTCCTCGAACGCTGTGTTATCGATGATGGGAATGCTCAGGGTATCGTGATATCCCAGCATACCCTTCCCCTTGCCCTTAGGAATACCCTTGATCTGTTCGATATTGCTAATCTCAAAACAGGCATCAGGACCCTTCTCCCGCTCAACCAGTAGGGTTACCAAGACAGCCCATTGAGAGTGTGTATGGATGCAGCAGCCCGCACCGTGCTCAAAGGCAGTAAGGAATAGCGGAGTACAAGCAGATGGGTTCAGCTTGAGAGGTTTGCGGATATAGTTGCGCTCGGTGGCGGGATACTTTGCGGTGGGCCATTGAATAACGAAAATGTTTTCGGACTTCATGAGCTCTTTTTGAACTCCAGATGGCGCAATAAAGATGTGATCGCCATGACGGATGGAAGTCTACTTTGGAGTCAGTGGGCGATCCCTTCTACTCAGTTGGACGATTCCCCGCTTTCGCGAAAGAAGAGACTTACACCACCGCCAGTTCCAGTGACCCAGCCCCAATTGTAGAATTTCCGGCACAGCTCTGGGATTAGGTTGGCCGGATGTTCAGGATCGGAAGACTGCACGAGGTGGTCATTGTTGGCGACAGGTGCAACGGTCTGATCAGCGCCGCACATGGTTGAAAGTAAGCTCGGTGGGATGGATGTCTCGGGTTGGCCAGGTCAAAGGTGGCTTTGTAAGGGTTACTGCTGTAGAACAGTTCTAAAAAGGAGTAATCCTAAGTAAGAACAAGGCGAACAATTTGCGCACCAGGGGTTGATCCTATGGGCAATTAGATCGAATTGCTGGGTGAATCCCGAAGAAAAGCACTGAAAAGAGTTGATCCGCGCTATCGCGCAATCCAATAAATCTTCCCGGGCGGGGAATCTACAGCTCCGCGCATACAAGCAAATACTAGTAAACTACAGCAGTTTAAGAACTTTTACAATACCAATTATAGAACATTGAATAGAATTCAAAATATTTTAGTCAATTGACTCCAGCTAACAAGAACAATGATAGAATAATAATTTCCTTAATCAATTGCAAATCCAAGGCTTTGTTCAAGTTCTGCAGTATAATCGAAGGCGATCGAAGGGCGTACCTGGCCGTCGACTAGTCCCGATTGGGACTTGCTGAAGAGGCCACCTGGACCTTCGCCATTTCAACTGCGAATATATAACCTCCGCTTCTCCTCTTTTTCCACAACTTCCGCCCCCCCTTCTTCCCCCGGTCTTTGTGCGCTTCTTTTCCATTTCCTCCGTCTGTTGTTCATCATGCGTTTCGACGCCGCTTTCACAGCTCTGGTCTCCTCGGCCTCTCTCATGGGCTATGCCCATGCCGAGGAGGCGGAAGCTGCTGCTGCTGATGCTACTTCCGCCATTGAGCGGCCCACCTTCACTGTATGTCTTGTCGCATTGGTCTCCACATTTCTGTTCTAACTTTCTTTCAGCCGACTTCCCTAAAAGCTCCTTTTCTGGAGCAGTTCACCGATGACTGGGAGAAGCGTTGGCAACCATCCCACGCGAAGAAGGATGACCCCAAGTCGGAGGAGGACTGGGCCTACGTCGGCGAGTGGTCCGTCGAGGAGCCCACCACCTTCAAGGGTATCGATGGCGACAAGGGTTTGGTTGTGAAGAACGCTGCTGCTCACCACGCCATCTCCGCCAAGTTCCCCAAGAAGATTGACAACAAGGGCAAGACCTTGGTGGTGCAGTATGAAGTCAAGCCCCAGAACTCTCTGGTCTGCGGTGGTGCCTACCTTAAGCTCCTCCAGGAGAACAAGAAGCTCCACCAGGAGGAGTTCTCCAACGCTACCCCCTACGTGATCATGTTTGGTCCCGACAAGTGCGGTGCCACCAACAAGGTATGATTACCATTGACCTCGCAATGATCAATATCATTCTGGTTTAATATCCATGAATGATGGGTGTTTCGAGTCGGTACTAATCAATCTGTGATTTTTAGGTTCACTTCATCTTCCGTCACAAGAACCCCAAGACCGGCGAGTACGAGGAGAAGCACCTGAAGACTCCCCCCGTGGCCCGCACCAACAAGGTCACCTCCCTCTACACTCTGATCGTCAAGCCCGATCAGACCTTCGAGATCCTGATCAACGGCGAGTCCGTGAAGGAGGGCAGCCTTCTGGAGGACTTCAACCCTCCCGTCAACCCTGAGAAGGAGATCGATGACCCCAAGGACAAGAAGCCCGCCGACTGGGTCGATGAGGTTCAGATCCCTGACCCCGAGGCTACCAAGCCTGAGGACTGGGATGAGGAGGCACCTTATGAGATTGTCGATGAGGAGGCCGAGCAGCCTGAGGACTGGCTCGAGGATGAGCCTACTAGCATTCCCGACCCCGAGGCCGAGAAGCCCGAGGACTGGGATGATGAGGAGGATGGCGACTGGGTTGCCCCCACTGTTCCTAACCCCAAGTGTGCCGATGTTTCTGGCTGCGGCGAGTGGACTCGTCCTCTGAAGAAGAACCCCGAGTACAAGGGCAAGTGGTCTGCTCCTCTGATCGACAACCCTGCTTACAAGGGCGTCTGGGCTCCTCGCAAGATTGCCAACCCTGCCTACTTCGAGGACAAGACTCCCGCCAACCTGGAGCCCATGGGTGCCATTGGTTTTGAGATCTGGACTATGCAAAATGATATCCTGTTTGACAACGTCTACATTGGTCATTCCGTTGAGGATGCCGAGGCTCTTCGCAAGGAGACCTTCGATGTTAAGCACCCTATCGAGGAGGCTGAGGAGGAGGCCTCCAAGCCCAAGACTGAGGATAAGCCTGAGACCGGTACCACTGTCACCTTCCAGGAGGACCCTGTCACTTTCGTCCGTCAAAAGGTCGACTTCTTCGTGAACCTGGCCAAGGAGGATCCCGTCAACGCTGTCAAGACCGTTCCCGAGGTTGCCGGTGGTCTCGTTGCTTTGCTTCTGACATCGATCCTGGTTATTGTTGGTGCCATTGGCTCCAGCAGCCCAGCTCCCGCTGACAAGGGCAAGAAGCCCGCTAGCAGTGGCAAGGAGAAGGCCAGTGAGGCTAGCAGCTCCGCTGCTGACACCGGCAAGAGCGGTGCCACCAAGCGCAACACCCGCTCGTCCGCTGAGTAAAATCGCGGCTAAAGGCGAAAAGAAGCAAACCCCCTTTCCCCTAACTGCATGCCATTGAGCATTGAATTTTATTTACCGCGTTGATTCCCTATTTTTTTTTTATGTTGGCCAATGTAGCAATACTCTCTAGGTTAGTCAGAGATCCACTTCAGAATGGAAGTTCGATATACTTTTCCTCTACTATAAACCCTTCACAACATGGAATATCGCAAACGTAATTTACCTAAGAAGTTGCCATTGTATGTGATCATGACTTGGCCGATGTAATTTGTACTCATACTATTCTACTCCAGGGCTAGCAGTAGGACTGGATGCTCCAAACGTGGCCAATGGAAACGACTAACTACAGAAGTGCTCATCCTATCTGCAATATAGAGTAGGTGGAGCAAACAGCTCCCCCAGTTACCCGCACTTTCTCCTCGGAATGCCATTCCCCAATCGTGCACGACGCGAGGGCTGCTGCGATTGCGGCCAGGCTCGGCGACAACAAATAGTGCTCAGTGAGTTCTGATTGGTCCAAATCGCCGAGATGTAGCTTATCTCACGCAAAGACCTGCTTAAAACACCCGCCAAACTTGGGGAAAGGCGGTCGGGGGTTAAAGCGGTTGACCTCGGGCTGCCTCCCGAGGAATCGGAGGGGAAACTGGGGTAACCATCGGTCTTTATATATCATCACAAGTACCACCTCGCCACTGTTCCTACACCTCAACCCCTCGACCTGTGTTTCATCCTCTTTTCTTCACCCTGATATTTTCTTACTCTTTAATATCTTTCCTATTCATCGACCTCTTCCTACTACCATCATGGCCGCCCGCCGGTCTATCGCCCGTACTATCCCCGCTCTCCGCTCCGCTCCCCGCACGCCCGTAGTCGCCAGAGCATCCGCTCGATCTCTCACATCTTCGGCCCCAATTGCGCGTGTAAACTCGCAGGCCTCTGTCTCTACTCCTGCGGCCATTTCTGCTACACGCAGACTCCATGCTACCGCCAGACAGTTGGTTCAGGCCACTACCTCGGCTGCATCTACGGCTACCGAATACCCGACTGACCACAAGCCCATCGCCAACCCTATCGACACCACCAACTTCCTTGATAATGAGTTTGTGACTTCTAAGGCCTCGACTTGGATTGATCTTCACGACCCGGCTACCAATAACCTGGTTACTCGTGTTCCCCAAAGCACTGATGAGGAGTTGCAAGCCGCAGTTAAGTCGGCCGAGAAGGCCTTCCCTGCCTGGAAGGCTACCAGTATCATGGCGAGACAGCAAATTATGTTCAAGTTTACCAACCTGATTCGTGATAACTGGGACCGTCTGGCTGCATCCATTACCTTGGAGCAGGGTAAGACTTTCGCCGATGCTCGTGGTGACGTCCTTCGTGGTCTTCAGGTTGCCGAGACTGCTTGCGGTATCACAACTCAAATGACCGGTGAGGTTCTGGAGGTGGCAAAAGATATGGAAACCCGTAGCTACCGTGAGCCTCTTGGTGTCGTGGCTGCTATCTGCCCTTTCAGTAAGTTTTCCAGACGCAGATCTTTCCAATAGGTTCATATACTGATTGTTCATAAGACTTCCCTGCTATGATTCCCCTGTGGTGCATCCCCATTGCTACCATCACTGGTAACTGCCTGGTGATGAAGCCCTCTGAGCGTGACCCTGGTGCTGCTATGATCCTTGCTGAACTGGCTAAGGAGGCTGGCTTCCCTCCTGGTGTTATTAACATTGTGCACGGCTCTGCCCGTACTGTGGATTTCATCCTTGATGAGCCTGCCATCAAGGCCATTAGCTTCGTCGGCAGCAACCGTGCCGGTGAATATATCTACACTCGCGGTTCTGCCAATGGCAAGCGTGTCCAGGCCAACCTGGGCGCTAAGAACCACGCCGCTGTTCTGCCCGACTGCAACAAGAACCAGAGTCTGAACGCTATTGTGGGTGCCGCTTTCGGTGCTGCTGGCCAGCGCTGTATGGCTCTGAGCACTGCTGTTATGGTCGGAGAGACCAAGGAGTGGCTGCCCGAGATTGCTGAACGTGCCAAGGCCCTCAGTGTTAACGGTGGCTTCGAGGAGGGCGCCGACCTGGGCCCTGTTATCAGCCCCGAGAGCAAGAAGCGTATTGAGGACCTGATTGCTAGTGCTGAGGCTGAGGGTGCCACTATTCTTCTCGATGGCCGCAACTACAAGCCTGCAGACTACCCCAACGGCAACTTCGTCGGACCTACCATCATCACCAACGTCACCCCTGAGATGACCTGCTACAAGGAGGAGATCTTCGGTCCTGTTCTCGTCTGCGTGAACGCTGAGACCCTGGATGATGCTATCGACATTATCAATGCCAATGAGTACGGTAATGGTGCCGCCGTCTTCACCCGCTCTGGCTCAACTGCCTCCAAGTTCCAGAAGGAGATCGAAGCCGGTCAACTCGGTATCAACGTTCCTATCCCTGTGCCTCTGCCCATGTTCTCCTTCACCGGTAACAAGAAGAGTATCGCTGGTGGCGGTGCCAACACTTTCTATGGCAAGCCCGGTCTGCAATTTTATACTCAACAGAAGACTGTGACTAGTTTCTGGAAGGCTGAGGATGCGACTAGCACCAAGGCCAGTGTTGTGATGCCCACCCACTCTTAAAGCATTGGATTCTCCTTGTTCATCACATTTTTCCTGTCTGTCATGATTATGCCGTTTTATTTCCCCTAGCTCATCCTCAACATTGTGGCCATTGAGTCGTCGCAATGAAAATATTTCCCAGTCATATTCCCCTAAGTGGATTTCGCATATTTCTTTGATCACCAACAAGTGTGTTTTAATACTTGGTGAAATTGATACATCAAATTTATAGATCAAGATTGTATTCCTTCCATATATCATTTCTTCGGGCCTATCTATCCCAGGTAGAAACATCAGCCATCAAGGTTTGCTGCTTTGGATTAGAAGATCAAATTTTGGATCTTATTTTCCCACCGCTACTACTAGTTTAGTAGCAACATGTCCCGAGTATTTTTTTTCACATGCTTAATACTAATTACAGTGAGAGCCTTTCCTGTATCCTACAAAGTAAGCTTAGATTGACCTTTGGCTTGTTGAATTGTCACAGATCTAGCCTCATCTGCTCAGCTCTATCCGTGAGCTACGACCCAGATATATGCACGGTGTATCTACTGGATCTTTACAACGAGGAGAAAATCTTTCGGCTTCGACATCGATTTGTTTAACGTGTCTATAAGATTGGGGCGCAACGCTAAAAGCCCGGAATTTCCTTTTAAGTTCAACTTCTCCTTACTCAGCGCGACGCGCCTCGAAGGTGTACACCAGGCGAGCAAGCTCAAGCTTGCCATCCTTGGTGACGGCAACGCGGCGAGAGTGACGACGCTCACCATTAACAAGCTCAAAGCCCCAAACCTATTGGAGATTAGCTGTGCTCCTAGGCCCAAAAAGAGACGGGATAAAAGGAGTATTTAGGTTAAAGCTTACCTGCTCAGCAGTCCAGCCATTGTCCTTGCTCTCCACAAAGCTTTGCACGAACAGACCCTCGCCTTCGCCAAACTCTTCACCCTCCTCATCAATGATGAATCCATCGCTAGCAGAGCCATCCGCCAGGACCTCACCGCGGAGGAACTTTTGCACCTTAGCATCATCTTCGGGTTTGCCAACCTTAGTCTGAACATCCACAGCAGGGCGGACCTTGCCGTCCTCACCCTTGGTGCCACGGAAATGACGCGATTTGCCAGAGAGAGCGCCGAAGATGTTGTCGACGTGCTCGCGAGCGGTCCAGTCCAAAGTGCGCACCTCCTTAGATCCAGTAATTCCACCAGTGATGACCTGCTCGACGTCGATGTGGTACACCTTAGGATCGGCCGAGTCCGCATATTCGTGGATATGCAGGGTTACAGTGGCATAGGGGAGAGCCTTGCGAAGGAACCAGCCGACGCCTTGCTATTCGGGTGTCAGCGGATGTCTTTGTTTGTCTAGCTTACCCCTGACCCCGTGCCTGTATCCATGCAAAAGGGTCCGATGGGGCTGGAGTGTTGGTCAAGTACCATCAGGAGACCAGGACGTTATCGTGTACTTACCAGAGCGAGAATGGGGTCTGTGGGGCTGGACAGTGTTGCGTCCTGTTATATGGAGACCAGGTTAGCGACTGGCCGATTCTCTTGAAGATTTTCGGAGATGTTTAGAAGATATTTTGTCATGCTGAGAACATACCATGACCCACTGTCCGTTGAGGTTCTTGACCGTGATATCGGCGGGAGCAGCCATATTGTTAATGAAATGCGGGGTGATGGTGGGGTAGTAGAATAAGTAGGTATTCTTTAGTATTGCAGATGGTGCAATTGCTCGAATTGAAGCAAATATGTTACAGAAGAAGGGATCGAGGTTGTCAATAAATAATTGGAGTCGGAATTGCCTTGTCTCGGTTGATTGTCCTGCTATATACTCTTGTTGGTCGCGCCTTCTTTTGCATGTGCTCCTTCCCGAGGCTCGTGCTTAACACGTGCTTTTGCTGACTCATATCGACATCATCTTTCTGCTTGACCGCCTTATGGTTTCACCGCCTTAATGCCCTTGTGCCTTAATGACCCGCATTAATGCCTGAGGCCCAGTATGTTTAATGAGAGCTCGACTTTCCAAACGTGGAATTCATTGTTGACGATTTCCTCCTGTCCGCAACGATGGCCTTCAACAAGAAGTACGCCGGTCTTCCTGATCTAGTAAGTTCTCTTCACTTTGATTCTGGATTTATAGTACTGACCAACCCCAGGACCCTTCCCCAGATATCTACGAAACCCCTGATTTGACGGACGAGGCATCCACGGTACCCGTAAGTTCGGTATTGACTAGACAATGATATACCACATATTGATAATTTGAGTCTACAGACAGCAACTGTTCGTACTGATTCCGATCACGATGACGCTGGTACCAGTTCCGATATCGATCGCGAAGGCGTTAATGCAGACCAAGCGCGTATGCATTTTATGGGTGCCGCAGTAGATGCCCGCGATGCCAATTTCTCCGACAGCATTTCTATGAAGCGACAAGCATACCGCAGCAAGGCTAGAAGTCATCGTCGACGGAGACGTGATGATGGCACAGAGGAAGTCGGTGATCTGAGTGACAGTGAGGACGAATCGCTTGAACGACGGCTGGCACGTCTGCGACGCGAAGTGGAGGACTTAAAGTTGGAGATGGCCAGCAAGGATTCCACGCAGGGACAGGTGGTCACAGAGAACAATGACTCCCAGCCAGCGGATAAGGGGGAGAATAAAGAATTGGGCGATGGGGTGGCGGAGTTGAGCCGCGCATTGGATAATCTGCATGCTTCGTCGCGAAACGGCCAGACCTCGTACTCCGCAGCTGCAGCCCTTTCTCAAAAGCTTACTCCTGAATCCAGCCTCCCAGCAGCGGGGGCGAACGCACAACAACAGCAATCTTCAGCTGGCTCCCCGGCCCCTCCCACTACAGCTTCTACGCTATCTCAGGCGGCTCCCTCTTCCGCCGGTATCCTCTCCCACGCAGCTGCATTCGAGGGTCGATTGGCGCTTCTTGAGTCATCTATGGGGATCTCAAGCTCATCGAACCCATTTGTCGGCGATGGCATTCGTGAACCCGCACTTCAGCCTGTTCTTCCTGCTCTCGATCAACTTGCCTCCAGGCTTGGGGCCCTGACGGGCCTGCTAGTCGGTACAAACCCTGCATCCGGCGGCCCTTCTTTGCCAGGCATGACTACTCCACATCTTGAAGCTCTTTCTACAAGGGTGCGCAAGTTGACCACAGACGCCGAGGCACTTGCTTCTGCCCGTAAGCGTGCTGCGGATGCAGCCAAGGCTTCGCAAAATGCACGTCTCGCGAACTCGGAAGATGGAACGCCCGGGCAAGATGGTAGTAATTTCGGGAACGACGAGCAGACTGCTAAGATTCAAGCTTTATATGCGGCTCTTCCGACAATCCAGTCCCTCCACCCACTGTTACCTAGCGTTCTCGAGCGTCTGCGGTCTCTACGTGCTTGCCATGCCGGCGCAGCCCACGCTGCTGAATCCCTCAACGAGCTTGAAAAGCATCAGGCCGAAATGACATCTGAAATTGAGCAGTGGCGCGAAGGTCTTGCGGCTGTGGAGGAGAAGATGTCGCAAGGTGAGGCTGCTCTGCGTTCCAATGTTGAGACGGTTGAGCCTTGGGTTCGCGATCTCGAATCCCGCATGGCACGCCTGGATGGTCCCCCAGGAGGACTATAGCAGGCTGTGTCTCGTATGACTTCTATTTATTCCCGCCTGGCTCTTGGAAGATCGGGATTTATGATACATTATACCCTGTTGCATGTATTTTCTTTTGCCTATGTACAGTGACTGTCACTTTTTGACTCTGTCTTTGCTCCTATAGGCAGCTTATACTTGCTCATCCTGCGAATGGGAATGGGCAATCACGCTTGGAATCGGCGAATATTATTAGTCCATTCAACTCATGTATAGAAATTGAATGACTATTTGAGGGTTTCAAATGGCAGGCCTTTTGGTCTCTCTTTGATACTCATAGATTGAGTGTACAGAATAAAATTATCTTCTCCAACAAAAAGTCAGGCATTAGATGTCGATAAAAATCCCGCAATAATTTGCGGGGACTAGCCCCGGAAAATCAAGGGTTTCTTCATGTCAGTGTTCGCAGTATCACAAACCCCGATGTCCAATAACAAGCCCTTTCAACGGATTTTGGCGGGCATGAATCACTAGTACTAGCCAAGTTCATGTTATAAGCACGACTTCAGAAGGGATTTCTCAGTTAAATTTACGAATAACGATTACACCAGACGGGGGGTTTTCCTTATTCACTTCTGTATTTGACGAGGCTCTGAATGGGTATATATAATGGACTAGAAATCTCGGACAAGAAGCTCAAAATCGCTGTAACACACTAGCGAGGACGCACCCAGTCCATTATGCGTACAGGTAACTAGCAAGCAAACTCCCCAGAATTTCAATGCAATGACTTGAGACAGGGTTCCGCCTCATGGCCCCCGTGATCTCCGCGCCATGTAGTATGTCTGTTCGTGAATCGTGTCACCTAAAATTGTGATTGTGAAGTTTTGAGGTCATGTTGATTATTGCGAATCTGCTGGAATGGCCGTGAAAGGCGTGACGCAAATTGGTAGCAGGAATGGGAGAAGGTGGCCACGACGAACGCGTCTTCCGATTTTCTAGAAGTAGGTGACCTGACGCGCAATGGATGTAGAGGTAGAATATATCAGCCGAGAATGAGCTCGTAGACAATGATGGTTGTATTGATGACGATGAGGGGTACTGCCAGTGAAATCGCAAGTTAGCGTCAACATCGAAGCTTGAAGCCAGCCTGTTTGCCCACTCTTCTTTGTCGAAAGAAGTGCCCTTGACCTCGAAGAAGAGCGACAGCCAAGCATATAAGCAAGGAGATAAAAGAAGAACATACTCCGCATTACTGTCCGCACACTGGCAATTATGTCAATCAGCTTCGCCTTCACGCTCGCGGTGTCGTTGGATGCGCCGAAGCCCGGCTCAGCTTGCGTACGACCCCATCCAACTATATGATTTATTGATGATTAGATAAATGCGAACAAAAATGGGACCTGATGCCATAGGAACACCCGCGATTGGGTGTAGGGAGGGTGACGTACTGCGAGCAAGGAAACGATCCTCGGAAAGGATGGCGATGGAATTGAGTATGAGAATGACAACTGGTAAAGAGAAGACATTAGTCTAGATCTGGAAAAACAGAGTTCCCACGACTCACCATAAAAAAGCTTCCCAAGGCCGAAGAAGAACATGGTGGGCGCACTGTAGGGGGCGAAGATGGGAGGATGTTCGTGTTTCGTGGGGAGGAAGAAGTGATAAGGCGAAGTGCGGAAAGGCGCCAGATCTCCGGATCAACAACTTCCGCCGATGCAGTCACCATGAGGAATGGCAAGTCTGCGCACTCCCATACCCTGAATTCTTGCGGCAACTAACTTACATGTCGATCTAGTTTTGTATGTGGTGGGACTGATTGTTCCGATTTTGATTTTAATCCATCTCTTTGTCGCTCCGTATACCAAAGTCGAGGAATCGTTCCACGTGCAGGCCATTCACGACATCTCGAATCATGGTTTACCAAGTCTTCAATCCAAGTTTGACCTGAGATATGATCATTTTGCTTTTCCTGGGGCTGTGCCCCGATCTGCTGTTGGTGCATTGATCCTTGCAAAGTTGTCGCAGCCCTTCACAACTTTGAGTGAAGGTATCAATCGCCAGATCCTAGGTTGGTGCCAGATGTACTCTTTGCCCTTGATATAAGCTAATACAGCCTCAAGCCCGAGCCATTCTAGGCATGTATAATGCTGGATCGTTGATATATTTTGCCCATGGTCTTCAACGTGGCTTTGGTCAGACCGTAGCAATCTGGTATCTAATCTTTCAAGCTAGCCAGTTCCATGTCATTTACTACGCGTCACGGCCGTTATCAAACATGTTCGCCTTCGGCATGACAACGATTGCCTCGCGATTGCTTCTACCGGATTTCACGATACCACGAATTGATGCACGCCGGCGAGCTCGCTTGTCGCTGATCCTGCTCGCCATAGCAGGTATAATCTTCCGATCCGAGCTGGCACTCCTTGTTGTAACGCAGACTATATTCCTCCTGGCGATGGGTCGTGTTCGATTGATTCAAGATGCTATCATTGCAGGTGTCATTAGTCTATTCGTGGGGCTTCAGCTCACCGTGGGTATTGACTCCATTTTCTGGAATCGCGTCCCACTTTGGCCAGAATTAGACGCATTCCTCTTCAATGTAGTCTCAGGTCAGTCCTCAGAGTGGGGAACATCACCGTGGTATTTTTACTTTTTGAACGCCCTGCCACGTCTTCTTCTCAATCCTCTGGTCTATCTCCTCGCCATCCCAGTTGCCTTGCGCCAACCAGCCACCCGACAACCGGCTATCCCACTGCTTACTCCGACATTGGCGTTTGTCGTGCTGTACAGTATTCAACCTCACAAGGAGTGGCGTTTCATCATCTATATTATTCCTTCTCTAACAGCAGTCGCTGCCTTGGGGGCGTCTTATCTTTGGAATCGCCGATCTCGTTCTATGTTCGCCAGTGTCTCCTCTCGTCTTCTGGTTCTCTCGTCCCTGGCTGCATTCATTCTATCAAATTTCGTCCTCCTACCGGCCTCAGCAGCTAACTATCCCGGTGCACATGCATTGAACGCTCTTCATCATCGCCACGCTCTATCCGTGTCCGACGAACTTGATGGTGCTTCGGTCTACTTGGGGAATCTTGCCTGCCAAACCGGTATCACGAGATTTCTTCAGCAGTCCCCTGGCCTGGGATGGTCCTACGACAAGACAGAAGACAAAGCATTGAAGTCTTCGCACGCCTTTTGGAACCAATTCGACTACGTCATTGTTGAAGCTTCTTCCGACAAAGACTATCGTGACAATGATGAGACCCGTCTACGAAGGGTCCTTCAAGACTCTGATTGGGAAACTACCGAAGTGATTGATGGTTTTGCAGGGGTTTCTATCTTGAGACCTGGCTCTGCCGCGAATGGTGCCGCTGAGCGGCGCCTACTATCTGTGCTTGGCGGTGAGAGTGCGGCAAACTTGTATGATCAAGTCCGTGACTCAGTACGGAAAGTCCTCTTGCGTGGCTGGTGGGTCGAGCTGAAGATGCGCCCTAAGCTCAAAGTGTTGAAGCGAATTCGAGAAGAGTAAGGTAACGAACACCGCACTATATAAATCTGGAGATTTATAGCCATTACTGCCAAGGGGGTTAGCGCAATGCATTCATACAATTATATTGTACCAGCTACACTAGTCCTCCCTTTATTTCAAAAACTGCCCAGTTTTTTCTCGCCATCACGCTTTTGTGCTCAATAGTGTAGTGTATTGCATCAATTTTAGGCTCATATTCATTCAATATAGACACTCAAGTTAAAAAAATCTTCGAAATTGCAAGCAACAAGGTAGCACATCTGATAAGATCGGCATAGGTCTAGATTAGTCACGTGTGTAACGGCGACCACTGGGAGAGCTCTCCTGGTTTCTTAAGTTGTTCCTCTTATGAAACCATCGATCAATCCACTATTGAGAGCAGAGAGCTGCTTTATCACTCTCACCTCATGATCCATGGACTCTTACCTTCCTAGCAACTACTCAATCCACGCAGCTGGTCTTCTATGCTCATGTTATTTCATGTTGCGAACAAAGTCGAGAACAGGGCAAGGAATCCAATATGCCAAATTTCTCTGGTGATCTAGTTGAATTTGAAAGGGATGTCACGAATCGAGCAGCTCACCTTCTCAAAGCAATTTGCTATACAGTCTCCACCGCGATTGGATTCCTAGACACGGATGGCAATTTCCATCCTGTTCCGGAATTTCGATTTGCGAACAATAATTCTTTAATATGGCCAATCTGGGTGGTCCTCACTTGCCCACTCGCATGCGAAGATCAAACAGAAATTTGTCGACGATCTTTAGAATTCATTGGACAAAATACCGGACACAAGTTGGAACTCTTTTTGTCCGAAAAAGCATCGGCGCATATATAGTACTCTGCAAACGAATAATTGTTTGAGAGATGAGTCAAAGTATTCAATGAAATTGCTGGAACACGAAGTGAATTTCATGCTTGGAAAGTAGAACGGCAAGCCAAAACAACCTGTATGTACAAGTCAATCGTCCATTGGTAAATTCAACCAATCATCCGCTCCCCCTATATAAACGACCACCTCAAAGCTTCGTTTATGCTGATCGTGACAATACCGATGTTTAAAGCCTTCCTACGGATACTACAAGTATGTACTAGTTATGTGTTGGACACGCCCACCTTTGATCGGCAAGGAACGTCCAAATTAGGTTTCAAGCAGCGAAAAGTGGAGCATCAAACCCTAATTACGCCGGGGCCGACAAAGCGTACTCGTGCAGGCCAGCGGAATATTCAGACTCCGCCATCGGGAATTCAGGAACTGATACGACGGAAATATTCATATTGTGGGGATCATGCCAGCATAGTTACTATAAAGGTGTAACTTAAAGTAATACGCGGACACCCATTCAGGAAAACAAGTCCGATGATGGTGGGTCTGGTCCAAACACTGTACTGGTCCATAGCAGAAGGTGGTTGCTGAAACACCATGATGTGAATACTATTGAACATGTCTTCATTGGCGAAACCATCTGGCATTTACTTGCTTCAATAACGATAATATACATGGTAAATTTAGCTTTTGTTAGGCCTCAGACGCCCGAGCAGAATACTCCCTCCTGTAAAGTATTATGCCAGTATGTACTCGTCAGGAAGATCGAATGCAGGATAATTCTAGGGAGCGTGTCTCTTTCGAAATGGGCAGCTTGTACCCGACTCGCTCGCCGGGTAAAACATCGGCATGGCGTCTTCCCACAGGCTGTTGGTCATGGGCTTCTTGTTTTTGCCGTCACTATCCATAAGCATCATTACTGCGTATGGCTGCATTGAGTTATCACATAGGGGTGCCTCCTGTTGAAATCCATACATGGCAGTGCTGTAGAGGATCTTACCATTCTGAGTCCACACGGCATGAGCATCGCTGGCAATAGACTCAGTGACCTGAACCAGGTCCGTCCCGTCTAAGTTCATGGTGAATATATCGTAGTTATCGTGGAAGTTGGACCAGTTTGTGCGACGAGTAAAAAGAACTCTTTTGCCACCTGGTGAAAATGCTGGGAAATTATCCCACTCGGTCGTAAGCTGCGTTACTTCGCGAGTGGGTAAATCGACGATAGCAAGCCCTATACTTCCGATAGTAGTGCCATTGCTAGCAGTACCGGGCCATGTGCGAAATATCACTTTGGTTCCATCGTGATTATATGACGGAAATCCGTATTTCGTGATGTTATTGCCTGCAAGGAGAGTTACATCCTTACCATACTCGATGGCGCTGAAGATAAAACCCGGCGAGCTCTGACGACCAACGAAATATGCTCCAAACCCAAATGTGATGTTTATATCACCGGGACCCCAATTACCTTGATAGGCGCGGGCATTATATCCTTCAGCGATAGAAGGGTTGATCATAGCCTTTTTGGTCTCGAAAAGAGTGACTTGGTCCGCACCATTCATTGATAGTCGCATGAGGTTGCTCTCGGCGGGGCCTTCCATCTGTTGCGACATGTTCATCATAGGACATCCAGAGCGTTTTCCCATTGGAAATACATCAGTAAAGTGATAATCCTAGTTCGAGTCAAAGTCCCAGAGCTGCGCATAATGACTTCTTGAGGTTGACGTACTACCTCCTGTGGGACCTTGCTTCTCATAAATGATGTATTTGCCGTCTGGTGACCAGGTTGGCGAACGCAGTGCTGGTGTCATTTGATTCATTGGAATTGTCTGGTAATGTGTATAGTTTTTGCCCGATCGGGAAACGTAATAGATCCCATTGCTAGATGTCTCTTTCATGACATAGCCGATGACCTGTTCAATACGTGTGAATATGATGCTAAGCGTCATAACATTTCAGCAGATAGATCGGATAAAACTTACATCATTCGTCACAAATCTAGGGCTTATCTTAACTCCGGGCCCTGCAGCATGAATCGTGCGACCTTTGCCCGAAGGAAAGTCCACCGAGACAATACTAGAATTCAGGGACGATCCATACAGCAGTTCCGGCTGCAGACGTCTATTGTACGTATCTTCGGTCTACATCTCCTAGAACACCAGACGCTTCCCATCTGGGGAGAGCTGTGGAGAGCCCTGTGTATAGTTGGAACGTGAGGAAATCAAGCGAAAATCATCGCCGTTGGGTCGAGCCGCATAGATAGATAGCTCTTGGGTATGCTCCCAGCCTGCACCAGCACCATGACCACGCCATGGCGTGTTGCGATATGAGGTAAAGACAACCCACTCCGAATCAGGAGACCAAGTCGGGTTGAAGTAGCCATTTGGTAGCGTGGGATTAGCTGCTCCAGCAATTCCATTGACCAGTGTCAAGTTCTTCAGATCGCCCGTTTCCAAGTCCATCAACATGATATTGCTGGTATGATTATATCGGCTCGTGCTAATGCCAGCATCTTACCGTCCGGAGAAATCTCTCGTGAGTCGTCAACACCCTCCGATACTGCAAGTGGCTCCGGCGATCCTGATGTTACCTTTGAACCATTGATGGCTACACGATACACGTCTGCCTGGCCATTGCCTCTGCGTTCAGAGGTGAAAGTGACCCATTTCCCATCTGCAGACCAGGAAGCCCGAAATTTGTTGGCCGTATTAGATCCAAGTAGAAGTCACTCGTTGGAGCCGTCCTCCTCGGCGATGTAAAGCCTGGAGTAATTAGGGCTAATACGATTGTGCAAAAAAGTGCCCAGCTGGCCAGTAGAGCTTGCATCGTTGACGGATCTTCTTTGAGACGAGCCGAGTAGTCCATGCCCCAGTGTTCCAATTGTCAAAGACAGCCAAGTTAATACCCTGTAGCTGCGCATGATGATAATGATTCGGGTTGATGGCAGAGTGTTCACGATTATAAAAGCAAGATACTGAGTCATGTATTCAGTTGGTCTCAGAAGAGGACCTCTTCTTTAAATAATTCTTGGTTCTCTTTCCATGATTACTATCTAGGTGAGTTTCCACAGAATATTATCGAACAGGTACTCCATAGAAGAATACTAGATCGAGAGCGGGTCTGTCTTGCATTAGGGCACCGGCTCGGAGTGGGTAAAATTCCAGAATAAGTAAAACATACCGAGTTATCCATCGGCTGTAACAATCAGCACCTACACAGAACACACATTTATAGTCGCTGCACAATAACTGGCCAAAAATTTGTATTAATCAAGTAAAAAAGGTTGATCCATAACGAAATGTGGGGGCCAACCGAGGCCGACATAGCCGATACTGACGGAGTATAGACAAAAGTCGATCTTACGTGAATAACGCACCTCGAGCACATTAAACCGAGATTCCTTGTAATTTAGGCAGTGCTCCACATCGGGATGTTGCGAATTTGAGACTTTTCACGCAGTCTTAAGTCCGAGGTGGATTGACTATAGCTCGCCGCGCGTGCATCTATCTCATGCAGGTCGTAATCGTTTCTCCGTCCATGAGAGAAGCCCTGTTCAAATGTGCAAAACTACGCTCGATCTTGACGATCTCTGCCCAGAACATGAAATTATTTATCAAAAAAAAGGGGGAAGATGAAGACTACTGAGGGATAGTAGATCTCCACTGGCTGGCCACCGCAAAATACTTAAATGAAGCCTTGCGCTCACCAAGAGCTTTCTCATTCCATACGCTCTCTTCTTTTACTAGACTTTCCATCTGTCATTCGCTCTTCACAAATATGTATCTGGCCCATGCCATCATTCAAATCACAATGGGCTTCATGATCGCATCTGCGACTGGAGTTCAGGCCAGCTGTAACCCTAAGTCTCTCAACACGACAAGTTTCAACTATTACAACAATGTGGAGAACCAAACGATTCACGACATCGCTGTCAAATTCAACCGTGGTGTCTGTGACATTGGCCGTGCTAACTTGAGTGCGTCATCCCATGCTACCATTCTATACTGAAGCCCGCTGATCAGACCTTATTACAGTGGTTGATGTGTCCGTTGTACCCTACGTTGGCCAGACTTTCATCATTCCGGGTGAAGTCTGCCATCCCGATTGGACTTCCTGCGTGATAGATGGACCGGGACCAAACGACTGTTTGGCCGGTGGGCCGCGCCTCTACTACACCCTGAACGGCGACACCCTGTGGAAGATCGCCGGACGCCTTAATATGACCGTTGACTCTATTAAATGTGGTGGTGATGGCTGCAGTTCCAAAACAAACTGTACTAATGGCATCTGTCCTGGAGGTGGCGGTAGTCAGTACAGCACGAATGAAACCATTCCGGCAGGTCAATTCATTAAGATTCCTATGTGCTACCCAAGTGCATGTGATATCGAACCATACACTTTCTCCCAGGGAGTTTATAAGGACCTTGCAGACAAGTACGGCTCGACTGTGGGACAGATTCAGATGCTGAGTCCGACCTACAATTACAGTTATATTGCCAATGAGGGTGGTACTGCTCCTCCCATTGGCATCGCTAAAAACTGTCGGTTGTTGTCGTCGAATTACACGATTCTGGATTAGTGAATAGTAAAATTATGCTAGCACTCACTGAGTACAAGAATTCGATGATGCATTCTGATAGAAATCCATAAATTATGCTTCAATTGTTGCCAATCAAAACTCCAAGATGGTTCTTTAAGACTATAATGTGAAACAATCGGTGCTTTCAGTCTTGTTGCCTGGTACTTCCAGACAAAACTAGTAGTTCTTGTACCAGTTCGATATTTCAGACACATCTATGAATCCCCAGATCCCATCCACTGACAAAGCGCTGCTTTTAATAGTACACAGTGATACTAGTAGGTAAATGTCACAGTTTCATCATCTCTCGCGATAATCAGCATTCTAAGAAATTTTGATAATTGAGATTGATAAATCAAATCAGACAAGCCTAGGGAGCTGTGACTTCATATTAATATATCTCGGAGAATTGCCGGAGTTACTCTAGCGATCTCAGGTTTCCTTGCATGCATGGATAAACGACAAATTCCAAGGCCAACCGCATGAATAAGCAGTGATTTGACATATAATCGGCCAATCAGGATAAAAATAAGAACAGGCTATTCCTCTCTGGGATGTTAATAGCCGCGCTGTTATCAGGTCTTAACTTCATAGATCCATTTCTCTTACTGGTATGACGTATATCACTTATATCAATCTGGGTCGTTTCCTGCTAGCGTGGGCTCATTTAGAAAAATAATATGAGTATCAGCCCGAGAACGATAATATATTTCTCTCAACCACTGTTCTGATCCCAAAAACTTAAATGTTGATCTAGAAAAAAGTCGGACCTCATATCTAGAGAGCTGGTGCCTCCAATGACGATCCCCGAATCCAATTACACCACGGAAAAATGGTGGAAGGAGGCAATTGTGTACCAAATCTACCCTGCTAGTTTCAAAAGCAGCAAATCAGGGAAAGATGCCGACGGATGGGGTGATGTGAATGGAGTTATCGAGAAGGTCCCATATTTGAAAAGTCTAGGGGCCGACGTTGTCTGGCTAAGTCCGAGTAAGTACCGCGTTCCTTCATATGTTGATTTTCATAGACACGATAAGGGAAATATGTAACGACTGGACTATTACATCAAGGATACCTCAGTTTTTTCTTAAGAAAATACTGACAAGTCTCGAATTTAATAGTTTACAGGTCACCCCAGGCGGATATGGGCTACGACATTGCAGATTATAAATCTATCGACCCACGATATGGCACTCTATCTGACGTGGATCTTCTAATCCAAACCCTTCAAAACCATGAAATGAAACTTATGATGGATCTTGTCGTCAACCATACGTCGGATCAGCATGATTGGTTTCTTGAATCAGCCAAGTCTAAAAGCTCTCCGAAGCGCAACTGGTACATCTGGAAACGACCGAAAGGATACGACAGCTCAGGGAAACCAGTGCCTCCTAACAACTGGGCACAAATATTGGGAGATGCCTGCAGCACTTGGACATGGCATGAGGAAACGCAAGAGTTTTACTTGACTCTATTTTCACCAGAGCAAGTTGATCTCAACTGGGAAAATCCAGAGGTTGTCGCTGCTGTTTATGATGTAAGTTCCTTTGTGAAGGCGAAAATTCTATACTTCTCTTTTCAAAAAGGAAGTATAGAATTATGACCCCAATCCCGCAAGGAAAATATATTGTCGATATCGCTAAAATTCTGGCTAGGTCATGGAATTTTGGCTGCGTCGTGGTGTCGCCGGATTTCGCATGGACGTCATTAATTTAATATCCAAAGACCAATCCTTCCCAGATGTCCCGATCATTGATCCAAATTCAAAATACCAGCCAGGCGAAAAATTCTACACAAATGGCCCACGCTTCCACGAATTCATGCATGGTATCTACGATAACGTGCTCTCCAAATATGATACCATTACCGTTGGAGAGGCACCATACGTCAATGATGTGAGCGAAATAATTAAAATTGTCGGATCCAAAGCCAGAGAATTGAATATGATATTCACATTTGACCATATGGAAATCGAAGATGTGAAAACACGAGGCGAGTCTAAATGGAGTTTGCGAGGCTGGAAATTGACAGAATTAAAGGATATCATTGCTTCATGGCAACGAAGAATGAAAGACTGGGATGGTTGGAATGCAATTTTTCTTGAATGTCACGACCAAGCTCGGTCGGTTTCACGATATACAAACGATTCGGATAAATATAGAGAACGAGCCGCGAAGATGCTAGCGCTCATGCAAACAACGCTTGGTGGAACTATATACTTGTACCAAGGTCAGGAGATTGGAATGCGCAATTTTCCAGCAGATTGGGATCCAGATATTGACTACAAGGATATTGAGTCGCTCAACTTTTGGAACAAAATGAAAAACACATATCCTGGGGGATCTGAAAAGTTAAAAGAGGCACGAACCCTTTTACAAAAGAAGGCGAGAGACCATGCTCGCACACCAATGCAATGGGATGATACTCCAAATGCAGGCTTCACTGCCCCAGAGGCAAAACCTTGGATGAGGATAAATGGCGACTACCAAACTGTCAACGTGGATGCTCAAACATCAAACAGAGGGCAGACCGAGAAGGAACTATCAGTCTGGCAATACTGGCAGCAAGCATTACGACACCGGAAGTTACACAAAGATGTATTTATATACGGAGATTTTGAGCTGGTGGATTGCGATAATGAGGAAGTATTTGCGTATGTGAGAGCAGACTCAGACAAAGGAAGCAAGTGGCTAGTTGCGATGAATTGGACAACTGATGAGGTTGAGTGGACAATTCCTCCAGATATCCATGTTGATAGTTGGGCATCTTCTTCCCTCTTGACTTCTAGCCCTGGGATTGAGAAGGCAACTATCAGACTTCAGCCCTTCGAGGGCGTACTCGGAATATGCAAATAGAAGTCCTGGGGTTGATGTGGGGGATACGAACTTCGTTGAACTGAACAGGATATCTTTGATACCTTGTAAATCTTTCTTTTTGTGACATTTGCACCCAAATCAGATTTTTCTTGACGACCCAGACGACCTTGTATGTTTTGGAAGTATCATTTTTATGGAATTTGGCGCTTTAAGACATTGTTGTACAGTGGCCATCGTTATTGCCTTCAATACTGGGAGATAAAGTTATACTGTATCCCAAACCCTAATCACATACTAGCCCTGGCTAAAAGATTTTAGTTCTGTATTAGAAGTTTGTTGCTTATTTTCGTGGTAACAGGGATGAAAGTATAAAGTCGTAAATTCACCCACTGCTATGTCCAAGAGGTTATCATAGCATCCGCTATTGAGAGTGGATGAGGACAAGGCTGCGATTGACCTGCTCGATCAGGCTCATAACAGAAATAGGAAGCGTGAGAATGAAAATGGTTGAAAAAAGAACTGAGATGTGTTTCGGCAATAAGGTGGCTTACCCTTCTAGCAAGAAAATTATACTACTGTATAAGTAATTGATACGAACCTGAAGTGACTTCGTTTGTTCTGAATTGTATGATAGCTAGTATTCGGCTATATTCACAATGCAATTGCCCTCGTACTAGCAGGGGTCTGAAAGGCTAACCTAACCGAAAGACACGTTTCAGCGTGACAAAAGAAGAATTCGCTCAAGACTGAAGATTCAACAGCAAGGAAAAGATAAGACAAAAAAGGAAGGGAAAACGCCGGTCAAATCCTAATACCATGCTCGCCAGCATTTGCAAAAAAAAATTAAAAAAATTCCGAAATCAAAAGAAAAAACGCTTGTCTTCACGCCAAACATGACAGATCCCGTTGGGGTAAATATCATGCCGTTAAACATAATACAAGAGATCATCAACGACAAAGAGAGCAAAATATGAAGCAACCCAAAAAAAAAAAAAAAAAAATAAAAAAAAAAGAAAAAGAATAAACTTTAGCCATAATAGAACATAAAAAAAAATCAAGAAGGAAAGGGGGGGAAGGAGGTTTGGGGAAAAAAAAAAAAAAAAAAAAAAAAAAAAAAAAAAAAAAAGATTCAAAGAGAAGCACAAGCATTAACTTTAGCCATAATAGAACATCCAATATAGTCTAGCAAGACATGGCCGGATATCTGTTTCGGGAAGAGACAGATCCCGGGAGAATGGGACGAAGAGTGGTAGCTAAGATAGTAAGAAATGTAATGATACATCCACGAAAAAGCTATGTGCAAAAAGCAATTGGCGCTCATATGTGCATGATGATGGTTTGGGGGTATCTCGGAAAGCTCGACTGGAAGCCGTCATGCATGAAAAGAGAATGCCACCTGTGACAAATGGTTGGGGTAAAAAAGTAGAGATCAGGCCGTTCTCTTGAAACTGAGTGATCTCCAACGGTGTGTATGACCGGACTTCTCGGTCTTGTTATCCTTGACTGGCGGAGGGCCATTTCGAGAGGTCATTTTAGGATTGTAAATATTGGGGGTTTCCTTCGCTGGCACAGGTGGTCTTTCTGGCTCAGTCTCTGCAGTCGTATTCGTCGTATTCGTAGTGTTGGTGGTATTGGTAGTGTTGGTAGTGTTAGTTGTATTGGTCGTACTCGTCGTACTGGCAGCATTGGTGTTGACGGTAGTGGGCGTTTCAGGCAATGGAGTCGCGGCCAGGTCAGAGGTGGACAGTCGAGGCTCTTTATCCTTGCTTAAGCATTGGCTGAGACTGCGGGAACTTCGCTTAAACAGGCCAAAGGATTTCCTAGGAGAGCCATTCTCGGCTGCGACATCGTTCGAATCAGCCTTGCTCCTTTCGATCGCCATCCTCAACTCCTCAGCTTCACGCTGCGCTTCTAATTGTCGTTGGTGGTCGGCTTCCTTGCGACGAGCCTTTTCTGCTTTCTCCCTCTCTTTCTCTTCTGCTTTCAGACGTGCCTTTTCCTTTTTGGCGGCAACGTCACTCTTCTTGGGGCTCAAAGGCGGCGGTTGCTCATCAGGAATGGGAGGCAGTGGTGGCTGCTGAGGTTGAGCGGTTGGTGCCGGTGAAGGCTCCAATTCAGGAGCTTCGTGGTGAGTAGGCATCATTTGTGGCGCTGTTGGCGTCTTCTGAATAGGATAAAGTCTGTTTTGATCCTCGGACGGCACCTGGGATGCACTATTGACATGGACCAAGCCAGGGGACAATGGGTATCCGTTGGTTTTCGATGTCTCTCCTACGTCAGCATTCGCGGTTGTGGATGCTTGATCTTCCTGGGCTTGTTCTCGAAGAACGGCCTCCAGAGTGGTTTCCTGGTAGAAAAGAACATATGCGCATGCAAGCCCTGGTCGATCCCCGAAAAAGTTCCGAACATAGTTCTTGTCGACAGGTTCTACGAGCTCATCATCAAAGAGCAACCACCCGCGATCTTCTGTCTTGATAATCGCAACGTAGTGACCGTGATACGGACCACCACCAATGTGAACGACAACCGCATATAGCTCGTAAAGGCGATCAGGGTCCTCTGCATCATCGGTGGTATTGAATAGTCGGAGGTGATAGGGATAGACAACGCGGTGAAATAATTTCTGGAGCCGTTGCAAATCTTCGGTGTATTTAAAACGCTTGAGGTGCAGCGCCAATACACGCGGCAAGCGCTTGATTTTCATTCGCTTCTCTGCTTCTTGCAGGCCACCGCAGTTATCGCAATGAAACTTGTTTCGCTCGCAGAGCATCTCCTCGGCAGAAAACTTGCGAAGGCAGGATGTCACTGATGAGTGCTGTTCTAAATCTACCGAGAGATCCAAGAAAACCTCATCTCGTTGGGAGACCTTCTCACAGGTCAGACACTTGGTCTCCGAAGTCAGCGTCCCCTCAAACAATTCATGCACCCATCTCGTAGTGTTCGGTGATTTCGAGCCAGTGCTGCTGGTCAACATGCCCAAGGAATCTGCACTCTCGGTAGGCGCAAGTGCTTTATCCGCGAAGTTCTGTTTCGTAGCCTCGGCCTCAACATTTGATACCACTTCGTTCAGTAAGAGATTCAAGAACTCGTGTGCATCCTGGTGCATCGGGGTCCGGAACATTTCATTCTCGCGTCGTAACACATCCAAAAATTGTTGCGGTCGGATAATCCCAATCCGTGATTGACTTCCCACTAGCGACTCAAAGATATCTTTCAGCGAGGTGAATAACGATTCGGACATGCCATAGCTGGTAGAATTGTTCTTGGTTTCAAGGATCGGCATCGTCTGAAGAGCCACCTTCTTCTTATATTCCGGCGAGTCTTTATCCTCAGGCTTCTGTGGTTGATTTGGAGGAACTCCAGCACCACGCGATGTTGGTTGCGGCGGAGTAGCCTTTTGCTTTGCCGCCAGGGCTTCGGCTTCAATGTGGGCATTGGGGTTCTGGAATCGCAAGTTCTGGGCGAGAGCGGCTTCGAGACTTTCGACGGGGGTACGCTGAGGGTAATTTATGACGGCTTCGCGGAAAGGAACGGAATAGTAGAGACATTGTAGGATGGAATTGCAATAACACGTATTTCCGTACTGCAGTGGGCAAGCGCATGGGCGCCGTTTAGATCAGCTTTCGAACATCCTTTCACTTCTCTTGCGATAAGGAAAACAAACACGTGAGGGGAAAGATGTATCTCACGTTTTCCATTCCAAAGAATTTATCACTTCCATCACCACGAATCGGACCTAAATCTTGGAGTCTTTTCTCAAGCGGGGACATCTGCGGAGTCTGGGGGTCCTTTTTGACGGGAGCCGGAGCGGGCGTTGAGGTGGCGGCCTATATTCAACCGAGAGACGAGACAGTCAGTTTAGCCAGGAGTCCCACGCAAATTGATGAGAAGTAAAAATTGAACGGTATATGCCAAGGGCCACACGCTCTGCTGTACCACCGCACGAGAGGGATCATGCTCGTCGGGAAGGGTGAACTTACCCCATTGGCCTTGGGCCGATGAAAGAGCTTCATAGTCAAATCGGCTGATTGGTGACAGCCCACTGCATGGAAGCAGACACGATTAAAGGGGGAAAAAACAGCAGTCACAGTCGCAACACATAGGCCGGTGATTTCAAGTCAAAAGAGCAGAGGGGAAGGAGAGTGGAAAGAAAAAGAGGGCGAGAAAAAAGGTGAGAGAAGGGTGAGGGGCGAGAGAGTCTCGGGAGGCTGAGAGAAGATCAGGGCAGAATGAGGCTAGGAGGGTTCGGCGGAGAGCGTCCGGGGAAATTGACTAGTGTGCACAGTTGGTATGTTGGGGAGAGACAAGCCAGATTATAATCAGTGGACTGTGAGGTGAACTGCAGGAACCGGCAGAACAAGCACAAACACGAGGAATGAGAAAAGAGAAAAGGCGCGTCAGAAGGGATGTGGCGCAGGGAGTCTTGGGGAAATAATCGGGAATGGTGCGGAGTACTACAGTACTACAGTATACAGTGACCAGTATTCTAGTGTAGATGTAATATAGATATCTGAGTATAGATACAGTAGTTAATATGCTGACTGTACCTATAGTACTATATACAGAATACAGTCACTGATACTGTATACACTGATATCATAACTAAATTACTGTATACTGTATGATTAACTACTAACACAGTAAGAGTAGAATCATCCAGAAAACCTCCTCCGCACTCTTCGACCGAAAGCCACGTGGAGTCTTGAAGCAGGTACTCGGCCAATCGCCGATTTTCTTCTTCCGCGCTCATTTGGCAAAACTTCTCTTTTCACACCGAGACTCACCGGATATATCGGAGAATGATGGAGATTGATGGAGAAAAGATATGGAGAATGGTCTGTCTGGTTGAACAAAGAAGACCTGTTCAGACCCAGAATTGTTGGCTTGGATCTTCTACCATTGGTCTCTGTTATCCCTCCCCCACGACTCACCATGGAACTTCCCTCCTCATTTCAACCGGCACACCCAAGTAATCCAGGCGCTAAAATAAAGTGGAGGTTTTATGAACTCTCTCAACCCGCAACCGTTGCCTGGCGATTGGCCCCATTCTGTCCATGGCTCACGGGCCATGTGTCCGCCCCTCGCATGGCTTCATTTGATCCAATAATCATCTCCCTCGTCGTGGGTCATTTCTCGTTAGTGGCAGTGGAGTCAGATTCCCCTCTCTCCAGTTCTGGCCCCTCCCTCCCCAGGTTACCTACGGACAGTATGCGTTCACACTGGCGAATCCCTCGTCTTGCTGCCTTCAAATCATACCGGGGAAGAAGGAAATGAAGGGTGGGAAGAGATCTGAGCATACAGAGTACCGCTGCAGGCAATTGTCGTGGGGGGATCAACCAGACATACGAGGCGTCTTCTGACCGCGCGGTCTGTGTTCCTCCAATAGAAATCATATATTTACATATTGTACGGGTAACTGTGTATACATACATGCATTGGACTTCCTACCGTACAGAGTGCCAGTTCCGGCGACTTTCCGAGCATCTCCCCGGGAAATGCGCAGTCCCGCAAGGGAGTCTACTTCATATCGAGTATTGTACGGAGTACTGTAGTATACCTTGCACGATTATTGATACAGTATTAACGCAGGAGGCGCACGCTTAATCCCCTTGTGGGACTCTTGTCATGCATTCCATAGCCCGCTGCCTACAATGTCCACCCAATCGTCCTAATTGATTACCGACTGGGCAGGTCCTTAACCTTCATCCTCCTGAGCCCATCCGCAAGGATCTGGTCAGATACCACGCCACATTCACATCCTGCCACCCCTTGTTTGGGGGCCAAGGCTACAGTAAACCTACAGTATGGGAGGGTTACAGAGAATTCCTGACTTCTGATTCAACCGATAGATATCAGCTATCAATTTGTACAGTATGTTCAAGATAATATACAAAGTACTCCGTACATACTCCACACCACGTTAGGTACACAGTGCTCCGCTTGTACGGAGTAGTTGATGCGATAACATCATAGTGGGGGGCCATTCTCTCGGGAGAAATCAACCGCCGTGGACCTCTTTCCGGGCAGGAAGTCATCTTCAACGGAACTCCACCCGTGACATAGCGGATTCCGAGATAACTATACTCCATTCTGATTCAATCAACACTACAGAAGCTATGGTGGTACTTGCTTGGTATCCCCCATTCATGATTCGAGCTGATGTATGGTTGCACTCGCCCCCAGCCACTGCGCAGACCGTATCAAGCTCGGTTCATATTTCCAAGGCATTAGACGGTACATATGTTTACTCTACTGTATGTAGAAATAATGAGCCATTTAATCAAGCCCCACATATTCAAGTGGCTGGCTTTCTCTGTTGATCTTTTCACCTGCGAATACATACTGTACAGCATGGTACCCCGGACATGGTGCACGGTATTCCTTCGTAGAGAGGGTATCTTGGCGGTACTACCAAAGTCATGGCCCTGGTCATGAGCACAGAGATCTATGTGGAGTGTAAGTTGGCCTGTCTGCCTGACAGGAAGAGTCATGATCGGCATGCTTAGAGCTTATTGTATGCAGTGATTGGGGTCTTCTCAAGTGGCTGATATCACACTCGTATCCCAGTCATTTGCTAGACCCTCCGCGGACATGCTTATATTTGCCTCCTACATATGGAGTACTCCATATTGCTGCTAGGATAGATAGAGATGCAAGAAATCCATTGCTCTACTCCTCGATTTATTGGCTAGTCCATTCAAGATGGGCATAACAGTCGAAACTTTAGCTTGAAGCTCTGTTTATCGACGGATTACTCCGAGAGTCTATGTTCGGAGTCATCTCTATAGCTGTATACAGTACGGAATTCCCTAGGTTGTCAATGATAGAAATATATATTCAGCTATAAACATATAGATCCACGGCAATTTGAAAGTTCCAAGAATATTTCCATAATCTCAAATAGATAAAACCAAAAGTATGGTTATTAGAGTATCTTGCTGGAACAGGTGGAAGAAGGCCCCAAAAAATAGAGCCTCCACGCGAGATTGACACGATCTTGATAGCTCTAGATCAATTATATCTGATTTGATAGAGATAGTATCTATCTAGATATTCAAGTCGAGCGCTCTAGCACTGCCTCATAAAGGCATGTTGTAGTACCAGTATTGATAAAATATACATTGTCAGATGAGACATACGTACCAAGTATTTTCTTGAAATGTAAAATTTTGCAGAAGACAGTACTAACATGCGGCCATTCCCAGTCTCATGCCTCATACAGCATGAATTCAAATATGTATTCATTGGAATTGAATGCATGAAACGAACCAGTATCTATCATTTGTATACTGAATGACTAGAGTATTAGTCTATAGTCACCATTGCACATATCTCATGTATTATTACTGAACAATCTGTCAATGTATGAGTATTCAATAGTGCGCTTGATTGTGATTTCAAAGCGACTCTGAATCTCATTCTCTTCTCAGCTCATAATATTAGGCTATACTACTGTATTTTCTGATATCAAGCAGAGATCACTGTCTGGACAGTGCATCTCAAGATCGGAAAAACTCCCGGCAAAACACTCCGAGAACAGAAAAATCCCCCGTTCGCCAGCTTTTGCGCAACTTCGACTCGCTCGCCCTGAATTGCGCGCCTTTTATGCCGTCCCTTGCTAGAAATCTGCGCTCAACACGAAGAGCAATCGCCAATCACCTAGGCGCAGGCGCAAACAGCTATCGTCTGAGTCATTACCCTGTTCCTGCCCAAGGGCTGCATACGACCTCGAATCAAATTTGTCTCCGTGCCCCCACCATCCCCCACCATCAAAACCACCCCCGCCGCACTCGTTACTTTTCGTCAACCTCTCTCTCCGATTCGATCGACACAATGGGCAAGGATAAGAGTTCCTTTAACCTCAAAACCCCCAAGGGTACCAAGGATTGGTCCGGCTCGGACGCCCTCCTCCGAGACCGCATATTTTCCACCATCGCCGACGTCTTCAAGCGCCACGGCGGCACTGCCCTCGATACACCCGTCTTTGAACTGCGCGAGATCCTGGCTGGAAAGTATGGCGAGGACTCTAAGCTCATCTATGACCTGCAGGATCAGGGTGGCGAGATCTGCTCCCTGCGTTATGACTTGACTGTTCCTTTTGCCCGCTGGCTCGCTATGAACCCCGACGTGCGCAGCATCAAGCGCTATCACATCGCCAAGGTCTACCGTCGTGACCAGCCTGCCGTCAGTAAGGGCCGTATGCGCGAGTTCTACCAGTGCGATTTCGATATCGCCGGTACCTTCGACGCCATGGTGCCGGACGCGGAGGTGCTACGCATTGTTAGCGAAGTCTTTGAGGAACTGGGATGGAACGGCCGATACACAATTAAACTGAACCACCGCAAGATTCTGGACGGTGTTTTCGCTGTTTGTGGTGTGCCCGAGGACAAGATCCGGCCAATTTCGAGTGCCGTTGATAAATTGGACAAGATGCCGTGGGCGGATGTTCGCAAGGAGATGGTTGATGATAAGGGCCTGGACGGTGCTGTTGCGGACCGTATTGAGACCTATGTGATGCACAAGGGTGGTCGCGAGCTGTTGGACCGTCTACTGCAGGATGAGGCACTCAATGCCAATGAGTCTGCCAAGGCCGGTCTTACTGATATGGCTTTGATGATGGATTACCTTGAGGCCTTCAATGTGCTGGACAAGATCTCTTTTGATATGTCTCTTGCGCGTGGTCTCGACTATTATACTGGTGTAATCTACGAGGTTGTCACCGAGGGTTCTGCCCCCGCTTTGCAATCCGATGCCCCGGAGGCCCAGAAGCTGCAGAAGTCCGGCAAGAAGGATAAGAAGGCTTCTGAGGATGAGGACCGCTCCAATGACCCCACTCTTGGTGTGGGTAGTGTTGCCGCTGGTGGTCGTTATGATAACCTCGTTGGCATGTTCTTGCCCAAGGCTCAGATTCCCTGCGTGGGTATCTCCTTCGGTGTTGACCGTATTTTCTCCATTACTAAGGCACGCCTCGAGCGCGAGCAAAGTGCCCAAAGTCTTCGTCGCAGTGAAGTTGACGTTTATGTCATGGCTATTGGTGGCAAAGGCTTCAACGGTATGCTCAAGGAGCGTATGGAGATGTGCCAGAAGCTCTGGTCCGCTGGAATCAAGGTAAAGTCTACTTATTCTATTATGATCAAGAATAAGCAACAACTGACATCTACACAGGCTGAGTTCAACTACAAACTGAAGCCCAAGCTTCAACAACAATTCAAGGCTGCTGAGGAAGGCGATGTTCCTTTCGGTCTCATTTTAGGCGAGAGCGAATTGGCCGAGGGTAAGGTCCGCATCAAGGAGCTGGGCCTTAAGCTTCCTGACGGACACCCTGAGAAGGATGGTATTGACATTGAGCTGGCCTCTTTGATCCCCGCGCTCAAGACTCGTCTTGAATTGAAGCAGTCAAGCTCTGTTGCTAGCTTGGCGCAGCAACTCCAGGGAACGCAGGTTTAAAATGTGCTGAAGAAAGAACCAGCAACTAAAAGCGCAGAAGGAGGCGTTTCATTCTTTGTTTAATCGGTTTATCATTATCATGTTCGGTCCTGGCTAGCATTGTCCACTAAAATATAGACCCTTATATACCAATTAACTGCTGCATTGGCTGTACATCTTGTTGAGAATCTATGGACTTTACAACTATTGTAGTATTGTTACTGGTAGTCACTGGTTTTTACTATTAGCTTTCTGTATCAGTGCCACTTCAAAACCACCCCAGGTGGCACCCTCAAGAAATCTCATACGAGACGATGTATTGTTACCAGTTTACTAGATAATTGTAGCACTATGTAATTGGCAGTCTGTTGGGGTGTATCTAGTTCTGGAACTGGAAGAAATCAAGTACTAAAACTATGGGATAGATATTGGCTGAAATTTGAACAAAAGAAACTAAATATACAGTATATCAATACAAGAGCTCAATATCCCTCAGCATTCTTCATCAAGAAAGATTTGACAAAAGGTAATCGATCAATCACATCCAAGCCCAGACTCCGCGCCCAAGTAATAGGTCCCTGACCGGGAATAGTATACATCTTATGCAGCAAATCGCAAGCACCACCGATCTTGGCATTAGGCAGGTATCTCTCGGAAGAGTAACGCTCAAGTGTGAGTAAATCGCCGATATCCATACCGTGAGAAACAGCGTACTCGATTGTTCGTGAAAGAGCAGCCACGTCTGCAAGACCGAGGTTTAGACCCTGGCCGGCGAGTGGGTGAATGACATGTGCTGCGTCTCCAACGAGTGCGACTCGTGGTGAGATATACTGTGAAGCATGACGGAAGCGAAGCGGGAATGACGCGACGGTTCCTTCTTGTACGCCTATGGCGGATGGTGGGATTTGTGATGGTTGGGGAGTGTGTTGAAGACGCCATATGAGTTCGTCTTCGTGGGAGAATTGATCGGAAGTTCGATCCATTCCCATCATATAGCTGAGGTCTGTCATGGAGAGGCGGAAAGCAGCATTGACCATGGCCAAGAAAGCTGGGGTCGAGAGAGATTTGAGATAGGCCGCGTTCTCTGGGGTCGTTGACCAGACCAAGGTAGCGTGGTTGTTTGGTAAGGGGAGCAAGGCAATGGGCCCCCCAAGTGCGGGTAGGAATCGCTGGTAGGCTGTTCGTGTATTGGCAGGGAAAGCAGGTTTCTCTGAGTCGCCCAGAGCGAGGGTTGCTACGATGCCGTGTCGATTGTAGTCCCATCCTTGAGTGCTGATATCGGCGAAGGAGCGGACAGGACTGTTAATACCATCAGCTCCAACGAGAAGTCTCGCGGCAATTCGGGTTGGAGGTTGCGACTGTGCACCTTGTGCAGTTGGCGCAACGGATAGAATGGGCCAGGCAGATAGATCAGGTCCTTCGGTCTGGAGATCGGAGCCATTTTCAATTGAGGCAACGGTGGTATTGGAGAACAGCTTGAGATTCTCATCACCGGAAGCTTCAATTCGTGAGAGGAGGCCACGCACAAGATTGGCGTTCTCTGTCATGGTAGCGACGGTGCGCATCTCTTCAAACGGGGACGTTTCCATGGACCAATCAAACGATATTCGCGAACCCGTCTCGCCATCCCATACCTGCATATCCTGATAATTTTGTACACGCTCAACATCAAGATGTTCCCAAGCTCCAATCCTCTGCAAAAATTCAACTGTCGACGGCGTCAAGCTACTAACGCGATTGGAAAACTGGCTGGAATCGAGGCTCCAACTACGGGCTTTGCGGAGATCCTGGCTTTCGACAAGGGCGATTTTGAGCTTTGATGTTACAGGAGAGGCCCCTAGGTAAGTTAGTCATTGAGTATAGACCTTCAGATACGGGATTAAATGGTATATCATGACGTACGAAGCGCAGCCAGAAGCCCTAGGCCCGCCGGACCACCGCCGACGCAAACCACATCGTAAATCTCGGGTGTTTGGCTTGAAGTGGTCGCAAATCGACGACGACCGGCACCAATTCCATGTCGGCACGAGGCACAAACATATGGCCGCAGAGCGGCTCTCGAAATCGAACGCATTGTGTTTGATGTTTGCATTGAGGGATATCGGATGATCGGGGTGGAAGTTGAATGCCAAGCATACGACTCACGTGAGTGGAACCATACTAACTATAAGAGCTGAAGTAGATCCAACTATATGATTGTCATTAGGCCCAGGAAGACATCCAACTTGAAGAGAAAATATGATAATTTTTGTAGGCCACTCGATCGGAAAACTACAAGAAATACACATCTTACGGACACATCGATTCGCTCAAACAGAAAAGAACGATGGCATTGCGGGTATGAAATGCAATGGCAAACTACTAGCCATGTACAGAAAGCTAGGCCGCAATTTACCAAATCCATAAATTGTTTCCTCGATCGGTCCTACATCCCTCCTAGTACCGGATCAGCATCCAAGTCAAAATCGGCGTCGCCCTCCATCTCCGCAATGAACCGTTCCCAGGTTGAAAGTACGCCTTGATAGAATTCGATATGTGAATCGGCAAAACTTCCAAGGGAATCGCGGAACTCCACTGCTTTGATGCGCTCAAAATCAGCGACTTCACGAACAACTTCCTCGTCGAACATTTCTGAGGTAGTCTTTGCTGATTCCACTTCCCGGGTGAGTTCATCAATACGGAGCTCAAGCTTGCGCACACGTTCTCGACGGGATTGTTCGTGATCGACTCCACGCATATCTTCCATTTTAGAGCGAATAAAGGAGGCTGGAGAGGATGTGAGAGGGTTGGATGCGTAGTAGGCGGCTGGATTGTTGGCGAGTGAGTCGCGTTCAGCCACGGCTTTGTTACGGTAATCGACCAAAGCCTCGAAATCAAGCTGCTTTTGCTCTCTGGTCTTGAGAAGTGTCTTGACGGATAGAATATAGGCTTCCATATCGCGCAGCGAGCCCAGGTAATTTTGATCGGTATGATCTTTCAATCCGCGTACCCCACGAGCAGTCTCCTCCACGGAAGCTGCAAATACCTGCAACGGCATCTCAACCGCCGGTTCTAGAGGGACGAGCTTGCGGAACTGCGTCGCTAGCTCTGTATAATCAGTCTCCAAGTCGGACTCTCGCCGCGCGACCCGCGCCACGGTTTTTTCCACATGTGAAAGATCCTCATCCAATTTATCAGTCTTTTCTTTGACTTCAATGAACCGTTGATCAGGCTTATGGACTTTGGTGAAAGCATTGACGAAGCTGTCGGTAAAATTATCGAATATACCTGTACTGGAATTGTCCGTGGTCGCATTCACGGTAGTGCGGGTACCGTGCAGTCGTACATGAGCATTCCAATCAGGCGATTCTAAGAAGATGATGAGCAGAGGTGCTCGGCGGAGCACCGGGTGTAGCGTCAAGCGTTTGAGAAATCGATGCAACGACCAAGCGCGCCGTGTGGTGAATTCCGGTCCGAACCGGTCTCCTCGAACATACTCCATCTTGTGTTTGTCCGGCAGTGGGGGAACCGCACATGCTGGATATTCACGATAGAGTGTCTTGTACAGGAAATAGAAATCCGTAAATCGTCGTCGGACGCTGAACTCGGCTTTCTGAAATGACTTGAAATCGGTCTGACCAAAAGTGCGATGTTAGTATTAAGCTATTTGCGATAGATATGGAAGATACCGAGTTGCGTAGGCAGCAGCATCGTTTTATATTAGGTCGGAGAGAGGATATGAGATATGGACTCACTTTTGTTGTAACCAAGTACGAGATGTATGTATCCTTTGTGCCTTCATTTTCCTTCAAGGGTGTATCGACCCGACATTCAAGCTCACCATCTCCGACACCAGCCAGGTCCACGGCATCGGCCAGCGCGCCAGCCTGGGGTTCTTCGTGAGCTGAGCTCATCCTTCGCTTGCCATTGGTATCGGTCTCATTATCAAAGCCCGAAGGTTCTTCCGCATCTGTACCAGAAGTAGTTGGTCGCGAAGCATCACTGTCTGCATCGTGCTTCCAGGAGACGCTGTCGAAGTCGTCATGTTGATCCATCGCGGGGGGTCAAGCCAAGGGCGGTCGGTCAACCGTAGTCGCCCGACAGATGTGGAGTTCAGGGCCAAGTGATGAATGTCAAAGATGTAGCGAGTGGGAGGTAGGTTCAAGTAGATTCCGATGATTATATCTAGAGGGAAGCAACTGGAAAACACCGAAATGGGGGATGCGGAGGTGGAGGCGGGAGAAGCTGGGAAGTTGAAGCTGATGATCGTCGAACCCCAAGGCGGAGTCCAATGCGGCACCGTCGTCATATCGGAGGGGTCCGTTCTCGAGCTTCAACACCCATGGATATGGATTGCTTATTTTGTGATTTGACTATCAAGATTACAATGGAAGAATTATATAGAAGAAGGTCTTATTTTATTCTTCTTCCGAATATGCACAGGATGCTTTTGTATCATATTCCCGTCACGCGGTAAAGAATGTACATAAGACGCCAGGGAAGCCAACCCCATCTAATCCCATATAGACATGGACTTGTCCAAGTTCAATATATCCCCGATATAGATAGCACAAGAAACACAATCCAGACCCAATGCAAAGAAATAGACGACAGATATAAAGCACACTACTGCTTTTCAGACAAGAGATGGCTGCCAGACGAACTGTTCTCGCCCTCATCGTCCTTCTCGGAGATCTTGGCTAACCGATCATGATAAGGCTCATCATCATCCTCGCTGAATATTTCTTCATCGCTTTCGCCAGCAAATGCGTTATATAGTTCACCACCACGACGCTGGGTTCGACCAGCTCCACCAGTCATTGGGTGCATCTCGTCTTCATCCTCGATCATTTCGAATTCGTAATCATCATGAGCGTTGGTACGACGGCGCTTGAGACGCTGAAGCTGGAAGTAGACCCCTAATCCAATGAAAAACACAATAATCATGGCCAAAGACGCATAGATCCAAATCTGAGTTCGCTTCGAAGCACCGAATGAGGGTAAGAAATGGGCCAAATTCTTGTCCGAGCCAGCGGTAGAAGTCGGACTGGCAGTCGCATTTGAGCTAGCAGCGCCTGATTCCTCAGCGCTTAGTTCGACCGCGGGATATGTTTCACTCGCTTGAGGAGGCTTCTGATTGACAGGCCGGTCATGCTGCTCATCAGGGTGAGTGGGAGCACTGGTCTTTGTAGGGCCAGGTTGCACAGATGTGGTCGCCACATGGGCTGCCTCGTAGGGGTGGTCGTCGTCATGCTCATCAGGTAATGGGTGAAGCGGTTGGTCCGTTCCATCAATAGCCTCTCCCCAAAGATTCAATCTCCAGTCTACAAATTGACCGGTGTGATCATTAACAACAGTATCTTTGACAATGACCGTCCATTCACCCACAGGTGACTCGCCCCTGAAGATACGGTTAGTAAGTTGACGGAAAAACAAGAAAGAAGAGACCATGAGGAGACCTACCAATGAGCCACGCTCATGAATGTCCAATCCACATATCCAACCTTTTCATCGTCATTTCTGCGAGCCACGCTGAGATGACTGGTAACCCCGCCGGGACTGCGCAACTCCACGCTGAGATCACCGCGACGAGTGTGGTTGACGTTCATTGTCACCGTCACATGCTCGACGCGGGCAAAGTTAGCTCCTTTCATCTGATCGCCAGTGACAGTATAGCGGCTAAGAAGGCCGTGAGAGCCCTGAGGAATGTTGTTGTGGACTCGCAACCAAGGTGAATGGTACCAGGCTTGCGGCTTCACGAGTTCCCAGTCGCGGGCCTTTTGAACCAATGAGTAGGTATCGACCTTTCCAAAGCCCCAGTCATGGCTGAAGATACGGCCTGATGGAGTTTTTTGCCAGCTTCCGTCATCCTCATGCACGGGGACGGCCGTCTCAATCATTAGATATTGGACATCGCGCCAAGTGAGCTCGGGTCGAACGCTGAGGGCAAGCGCAATAGAGCCTGCGGCCAGTGGACCAGCCGCAGAGGTACCTCCATGACCTGCGTAGCATTCATTGGCCCCGACGTCAGTTGTGGAGATTGCGCTGCGTGTTTCGCCGCTCCCGCCACTACTATAGGCAACCACCAGCTGGGCCGAGCATGACTCTGAGTATGGTGGATGATCGCCGTATCGATCAATGGCACCAACGGTAACACTGTAGATGCTGTTGGTGTAGCCATCAAAATTGCAGTTGTCATCAAAGCTCGCGCCATTGCCGGCTGCAAATACATAGACCGAGCCCCTCCCGTCTCGTCCTTTCTGCACGCCATTGACCATCGCTCGCTTGATGAGAATACCTGGGGCATCCATGGTTTTCCCATCATCCATAGGCCCCCAAGAGCAGGAGTAAATATCATTTTGTTGGTATTTGTAATTAATGGACGCAGCTTCGTCCTCGTCGGAAATGGCGGCGGAGAGGATTCGGATTCCAGCAATCTTACTATCGTAGGCGACACCAACTCCGCAGACATCATTCTTTGAAGCCGCGATTTCTCCTGAACAACGGGTGCCGTGCTTATCGTCAGAAAGGACAGGGCGAGGCTCGGGGGAGTTCGCGTTATAGTCCCATGAGCCCTCCGCAAAGTAATTGGGCTTGAGATCATTGCTATACATATCTAAGCCATCATCGACGATAGCTGTTACCACATTCTTTCCAGTCACACCTTCCAGCCAAAGACCGGTGACATTGAGATCATGGCCCGGCTGGAGGGCATTGAACAAGTGCCACTGGTCTTTGAAGATCGGATCGGTAATCCCCAGTGTATGAATTATCTCGTTTTGAAGCTGGGCCGCTTTCATCTCAGCTTCCTTTGTGAAACGTGGAGCGATTTCTGGCATCGGAGGTGGCATGCGCTTGAATAGTCGTTGCCTTGGGGGCGCGAGCTTCTCTGACCATAAAATACCATCTAGAGGATCGGCGCTTCGAGTCGAAACGGTCAACTCTCCCCGGCGCCGAAGTTTCCGCCTGGTTTTAAGGTCGTCAAGGAGTGTATTGAAATCATCGCTTTGATCCCGAGGAAGTGAGAAGGTATGATGTCCGGCCAATTCACCGATTTGGCCTTCATGCGTGGCACCGAGAGTATCTGCGATATGGGAAGGAGGTGTCTGATCATCGAGATGGAGAGCGAAGAATTCGCGAGAATCGGTCGCGCGAGGGTGAACGTTGGCGCAGGTGAAGCCGGCCAGGCTCAAGGCCACGGCGATGGCGCTGGTGACACGCATTGTTTAATTAGACTGGGGCCGGGGAGTTAAGTAGAGTAAAGGCGAGTTTAGAAGGACTCGGCTCTTTACGATCGCGAGGGGATGACAACAAAGACGCAGCTGCCATGAACGAGTCCCCTCCTTTTTTTCTTTTTCTTTTTGTTGTTGTTCCAGAAGAAAGAACGCGAGGGGGTGGAGAGAAGATGAAGAAGTGGCAAGTCAAAGAGAGTTGGGGTTGAAAGAGGGAGAATAGGAGGATCGTCGGTCGGGGCCAATAATGACACGGGACCCTGATGATCCAGCATGCACAGTGTGGTGGAAAGCACAAATAGACAGATCAGACTTGTAGTGAATTTAAATTGTAAAGAAGAAGTTGAGGTTAAACAAAGAGAGTCTGAGTGATCAACGGAAGAGAAGAAGAGAACAACGAGTGAACGACGAGAGAATGAGAGACCACGGTTGAACTGTCTGCCTTGGCTTACGTAGGCTTGACAGTTTTAAAATAGAAGTGAGTTGTTTATACGATGCACTCGTACGGAGTATAATGGATGATGATAATAATATATTAGAATGATGATAATTTCCTGGAATGACTATTGCACAGCCTAATTTTCTTTTGTATGATTTCACTAGTTGATATGGTCCTTGCATAATACCAACCATCAATATAGTATCTTGATGTTGTTCATCCGTGAAGTATACAAATGTATACTTCATCTTCTACGTTGTTATATTTACACCACTTCTTTTGTCTCGTCTTAAATATTTAGAATAAATAATCAGATTCAATTGCCCAATAATACTCATTCCCATCATACTATGCATATTAACTGAAGAGTACAAGATTAATTACTCTCCGCAGCTCATCCAATGATGGCTTGGCCCCGCATGAAGGCTGGGGGAATCCCAGCCACCAACTTATTCTTCTTCTCTTCAGTCTTGTCGCTCTCGTTCCTTTTCTTTTCTCTTTATTCCTTCACGTCTTCTTCTTCTTCTTCTTCTTCTTTAGCATCATCCTTGAATACTTGAAAATAGCCTATCTCCAGCATTCCTAACCTTTGCCTTCCTCTCCACTCCACTTCAAACTACTGCGACATCTGATGCAACCCGATCTTCGGGCGATGATGTGGTGAGCCCTGCGTTAGGCACCAGGCAGAGCGAGATTGCGTCCACGTCGGTTCCAAGTGACAGGAAATATAAGGGAGCGAGAAGAGAGTAAGTCATGCTTTCGCTTATCGCATTACTTGGCGCCCTATCTCATACAATGCCATTCGGATTGAAGCTAATGAGGAATGCCGTTTAGCTGTGGATCCACTTTGAATTTATAGCTTTGTGATATCCATCTGTCTGAAGCTTAGTCGATCAAAAACTTCTACGAGACACAACTAAAAAGAGACGAGAAATAACGAACAAAAGAAAGCAAATGGCGGCCGCTACAATGCGCAACTCGCCTGACATGGCAAACGGAAATTCCAATTCCCGCGGCGCCAATGGCTCCCACCTAGCCCAAAAAAACCGCAGACAATCAATGTCAGTTCACGAAGACACAGGCTATGAAGAAGAGCCAATACACGAGACAACAGCAGAGGACCAGTATCAGCGGTCTTCACCCAAGTCGTCTTCGTCCAAGAGACCATCTGGTCAACTGGGACGGTCTTTTTCTGCTCGAGCTCGAGACATGCCAGTCGACAAGTCAAACTATACAACACGCAAGGCCTCTCTGCAAACAGCTCCTGGGTTATCAGATGAGTCGACTACACCTCGGGGGCTTCCGCCTCAGGAATATCTCCAAGATCCCAGCGCAGACGAGCAGCAGTACGAAAAACATCTGCCAGCCGCCCCGGTGAATGTCTCGTCTCAACCAAGCCGATCAAATACAGTCCGTTCGACGAATGGGCCCCGCAAAGATTGGGCCTCGGATCGTTCGCCTCTGCAAAAACTTGAAGTGACATTGTCTGGGATTAGCAAAGAAGAAAAACGGGCGCGAGTGCAAGAAGCGGAAATGCGTCTGCGAGAAAAAATGGCTCGCCAAAAGGTCGAGCGTGAGAAGGCCGAGTCGGGGGCAGCCGCTGCTACTGCTCGCTCTGGTATGGAGCAGCAAGTGCCATCGGACAACCGTGCAGTTCCCAGTGCCTCACGTAAGGGTGAACCGAGAAGAGAAACTGCAATTGATGCAACACCAGCGGTGCCACGACCATCTGGAAATGCCGATGTGCGTCAGCATCGACCTACGAAGACTCAACAAGGCTCTCAATATCAGGCTACCCGTCCTCCCGAAAATGGTCAGTTGGCAGATACTAAAGATGTCCTCCCGCAGTCTGCACGAGTTGGCAATGCGCCTCGGAGGTCAGTCACAGTGAGTGGACCCTCGAGAGGACCGCAGCCCTCTGGTCACGATGTCACACGCAGCCAGTCCCTTTCTCAAAGGGGCCATCCCATGCCCGTACAGGATACAGGCGTTGTATTAGATGAGGAGAGATTAGAGACACCCCCAGCAGCTCGAGCGGCTGGAGATGGCGTGGAATCCCACACGAAGAAGCGTCAGACAGTCTCCTTCAATGTGCCCCCACCAACGCCTCCGCCTATTTTTGAGTGGAAGAACGGACCAATCGCTCGGTTGGGCTCAACAGATTTTGACTTCCAGCATCTTGATATGGACCGAAGCAAAGCATGGTGGGAAGGGGGTGGCACGAACAACCGCCGGAAGAGCAGGGCTCTACCCAAGAATTACAAGACTCCCGCTCAAAAGTTGACTGGTAAGGCTCCCAGGACTGATGACTGAAAATCCAGGAAAGCTAACATAAAATAGGTGTCACCGATTCTAAGAATTTCGAACCACGATTGTTCTTAAGATGTGGACCGTTGCTCCGGTACACAGGTATGAAAAAGGTCCAAATCGATAGCGTACATGGCACCGTCCAGAAGGATATTTGGAGAGGTTCCATCTTGATAGTCACAAAAGACACCCGTTCTTCTTACGATACGCCACCTACCCTGCGTCTCTTCTCTCAGCCAATGGATTTATTGCCACCTCCACCAGCTGAAATCGGCGGTGAGCAATTGGCACCCGAATATATTGATCCAACTGCTGGTCTTATGAAGGTTGGAAGAGATGGACGACCTCTCTATGTGAAGCCAGTTGACCATCTCGAGGAAGAGCTCGACCTATCGGCTGTGGAAAACGATGATGGCATCTACGAGCTATCGCCAAGTCAGATAGACTATAGCCCCGAGGGCTCGAAGCAACCAATCCCTGCGAACCGAATAAATTCCGTCGACGGTGAAACTGCAGGACTACATCGTGATATCCCTGGGGTCCGTCTTTATGCTGACTCTGCGAGAGACGTGACATTCTGGAGGTTTAACATCGAAGTTGAACTTGGTTCAACTCAGCAGCGAATCGCATACAGAATTAATCACGGCCCAGCACTTGGTTTCTGGGTTCCGGCTGCTGGCCAGGCTATGAACATCATGTTCCACAGTGGCAATGGGTTCAGTCCATCAGTCGATTCAAATCGCTTCTGTGGACCCGATCCTCTTTGGAGAGATATCTTGAATGAACATCAAACTCGGCCGTTCCATGTGATGATCGGTGGAGGTGATCAGATTTTCAACGACACAGTAATCACCGAGTCGACCTTCTTCCAGGAATGGATTAAGATCAAAAATGCCGCAGAGCGATACGGTGCTCCTTTCACTCCCGAATTCCGTGCCGAACTCGAAGAATTCTACCTGCAGCGCTACGCGGCCTGGTTCTCACAAGGTCTCTTCTCTCTCGCGAACTCTCAAATTCCAATGGTCAATATGTGGAATGACCATGAAATCTTCGAGGGTTTCGGATCTTATCATGAGGAGTTCATGCAAAGTGCTGTTATCTCGGGCCTTGGAAAAATTGCATTCAAATATTACCTGTTATTCCAGCACCACAGTGTTCCCGATGAGACAGAAATTGAGGAGCCCAGTTGGATTCTCGGTGCTGATCCAGGCCCTTATATCGAGCAGAGGAGTCGACATCTCTTTATGTCTCTTGGTAGCGATGTGGTTTTGCTGGGCTTGGATTGCCGAACAGAACGAAGGGTATGTATAAAGCACAATTTGCTTCATACGTCCCTAGTACGAAAGAAACATCTGCTGATCGATTTTTAGAGCAACGAAGTCCTTGCCGAAGCTACTTGTGATCTGATTTGGGACCGATGTCATCAGGAGATCATTAGAGGACAGACAAAACATTTGATTGTGCTATCTAGTGTTCCGATTGCTTATCCTCGAGTGGTGAGTTTCTGCATATATTGTTTGGAGAAACCATTAGAGCTAACAAAGTGACAGGCAATGCTCAAGAACTTTATGAACAGCCGCAAGTCTATAGGAAAGTCAGGAATGCTTGGAGGACTGGTCAACAGATCTGGCGGCAATGTGGAGGTATACGATGACCACTGGGCCGGAAAGCATCTGAAGTCTGAAAGAACCTGGCTAGTTGAGGATCTGCAAGACCTTGCTGCTGAGAAGTCGGTCCGGGTTACCATTCTCAGGTACGAATACAAAAATTCTCGCTTCCGATTGAATGCATGCTAACATACGATCACAGTGGTGATGTCCACCTGGCCGCCATCGGTCAATTCTACTCGAACTCCAAGCTCGACATCGCAAAGGACAAAGACTACCGTTACATGCCAAACATCATCTCTTCCGCTATTGCAGATATGCCAGAGACCGAGATCATCTCGGATACGCTAAACAAGCGCAACACGGTACACCATATGGATTCCAATACCGATGAGGATGTTATTCCCATTTTCACGCAGGACGTGAATGGCAAGTCTCGCAATAACAAGCGCTTGCTTCCTCGACGAAACTGGTGCTCAATTCGGGAATATGTACCAGGATCAACCCCATCCAGCACACCCGAGCCAGAGACACCAGAGGACCCCGAACCTCGTCCCGGAATGCTTCAACGGACTCTATCTCTTGGAAGAGGTGACAAAGGACCGGGTGCAAAGCCTGGTCTCCTTCGCCGCCTATCTACAAAGGGCCCCCCTCCGACAAGAACTATGAGCTTTGGTCGAAGTCAGAATGGCCCCAATCGCCGCTCAAGCGTTGATTCCTCTTTACCCCGACCACATGAGGGTGGTGACAGTTATTTCACCGGTGCATCACAAGAGCCACAACCAGGTCGTTTCCACCGACGACCGACCAACCTCAGTGCGAAGTCTAGCAAACGAGCTGCTAAGGAGGGAGATGACGGCGCAGGCGTCTTTGTTAACCTTGAAGGGGGATTGGCCATCACATTGAATATGGAAGTCAACCATCAAGACCCTTCGGGTATTACGGTCCCATACAAGCTACTGGTTCCTGCTTTACAATATGAAGGAACTGAATATGACCCGCCACCCACGCAGGTTGTCAAGGGTTGGCGCAAATGGCTAAACATGCCACGTAGAAAGAAGGCAGCCCAGGCCGAACAGGAAGAGAATGTCAGCGATGAGGACGGAGATGACGCTGACGATTATGATGACCACGACACAATCAATAATACCCGCGCCAATGCTGCTGCCTCGCGTCAATACGAAGGATATCCTGGCAGTGATGAAGACTCGGAAGTACCTCAAAGGTTGCCCCCTGATGCTCTTGCCGATTCCTCTCCCGAGGAGGGAGATGACTATTATGATGATGATGAGGAGGAGGAGGAGGCGGAAGAACCAGTGCGCCGGAAGAAGTGGTTTGGAGTGATTTAAGTTCTTGTATACTATGATGACGCTACGCTACCCCCCGGATCCGGGGTCTCACGATCTGTATGACCTTTTAGATAGCCTGATATTTATCATCTATTGATTTAGCATTTGATTTACGCTCGATAATACATTCGAAATGTTCAACTTTTGACAAAAATCGGGATAAACTAATGCTACCATCATTACGGAGTAGAATGGCTTAGAACCTGCCAGTATCGACTTTTTTTTTTGCTTTTAAGAAGTATCCTTGTTTCCATGCTTCTTCCGGGCTCTATACGCCTAAGCAAGCGTCCCTTCTAGCTTCCTAGTGACTTTGGAAGCTTTGAAATTTAGAACGTTCTTTTGGCAGTCTCCACATCTTATCTCTGCTGAGCGATCAGCCCTAGACCGCTACACTAATGTAAGCGCGGAGAACCTTGCCGAACACTTCAAGTACATGAATCAGGTTTGTCGTCAAATTCTACAATTGATTGTTAATGCTTGTGTCCAGAATATGGTAGATTATATAGCAAATCCAGTGTTTTCTACTGCCAGATATACAATAATTTTCACAATACGAATGATCAATCTTGGAGTCCATGGCTAAGCTATACTTCCAAGGTTATCAGATTCGGCTGGGGGAGAGCCGCAGATGGCGTGATGTACCGAGCCGAGTCTGCCGATACGGGAAACTTGTACGTGTTGTACTTGTGATGACGGCATCATCAGCAAAGTCATCTAGAAGATCATTTTCAATCCATGATAATTCGAGATGCTCTAATTTTGCTTATTATTTTTTTTCTCGGGGAACTCCGGTTGCAGAGTGACCTGATTTCTCTTTTATTAACTGTACTATGTACTGCAGTTTGTAAATGTAGTGTTACTCAGCGGGTCTAGCCTCATCACGTGCCCTCATGATTAGAAAGCGAGGGGCCTCGACGCCGACAAATGATTAATTTGATTTGAAGGACACAAGACGAACGGCCTCGCATTGTGAAAGTCCCCACTCTTTGCCCCTCCTCTTCTTTTCATCGTCTTCTTTATATCTTCCCTTCTTCTTCCGTAAAACACCTTCAAGCTGTTTTCCTCCGCTTTTCGACGCTTTCCCTCCGCCCTCCGATCTATCGGATTGACTGCTGCTGCGGCCTCTACTGCTCACCAACAGTCACCTCCTACCTCGGCCTTTTCAAATCCCTTCTCGACGCCCCCGCGCGTCAATTGCATGAACACCGCCAGAATGGTTCACTCCAAGGTCGTCAGTAAGTTTACCGAACTCTCCAGTGCGATGTTGAAGTTCCCCGGAGTGTCTAACGATATTTTTTTCCTCCCCACCCACAGTTATCGGATCCGGCCCCGCTGCCCACACAGCCGCTATCTATCTGTCGCGTGCTGAATTGAGCCCTGTCCTGTACGAGGGTATGCTTGCCAATGGCACCGCTGCCGGTGGCCAACTCACTACCACCACCGATGTCGAGAACTTCCCCGGTTTCCCCGACGGTGTCGGCGGCCAGGAGTTGATGGAGAAGATGCGCAAGCAGTCTGAGCGCTTCGGTACCGAGATTATCACTGAAACTATCTCCAAGCTGGATCTCTCCGAGCGTCCCTTCAAAATGTGGACTGAGTGGAACGATGCCCCCGGTAGCGAGCCCGTCCGTACCGCCGATGCCGTGATTATCGCTACTGGCGCCAACGCCCGTCGTCTGAATCTGCCCGGTGAGGAGACCTACTGGCAGAACGGTATCAGTGCCTGCGCCGTCTGCGACGGTGCTGTGCCTATCTTCCGCAACAAGCCTCTGTACGTCATTGGTGGTGGTGACTCCGCCGCTGAAGAGGCCATGTTCCTAGCCAAATACGGTAGCTCCGTCACCGTCCTGGTCCGTCGTGACAAGCTCCGTGCCTCTAAGGTCATGGCCGAGCGTCTCCTTGCTCACCCCAAGTGCAATGTTCGCTTCAACACCGTTGCCACCGAGGTTATCGGCGAGAACAAGCCCAACGGTCTGATGACCCACCTTCGCGTCAAGAGCACTGTCGACGACAAGGAAGAGATTGTCGAGGCTAACGGTCTGTTCTATGCCGTTGGCCACGACCCTGCCAACGCCCTTGTCAAGGAGCAGGTTAAGCTCGATGAGGATGGTTACATCGTCACTCAGCCCGGTACTAGCTACACTTCCGTTGAGGGTGTCTTCGCTTGCGGTGACGTCCAGGATAAGCGTTACCGTCAGGCCATCACCAGTGCCGGCACTGGCTGTGTTGCCGCTCTGGATGCTGAGAAATTCATTGCTGAAGCCGGCGAGGCCCAGCCTACTGTTGAGACCAACGACGGCTACAAGACCAACCCTGCGCTCTAAATACATACCCCATTGTTTCCTCATTCTTTCTCTACAATGCATGATTCCAACCTACATTACAGATAACTTTGTTTAGAATGGTACACTCGGGCTTTTCTGCACATTGTTTCTGTTTGCGATTTGAGTCTTGATTCCCTGTGCATATTACCTTTCCAAATGGTTCACGGATTTCCTTTTTTTTTTCTTACCTTGCTACTGCTGAAATGTTCTATTTTGATTTAATTTTTTTTGATACATCGGGTGTCTGGGTTTATCTACGAGTATCGAGCGATCCTTCATTACCATTAGATCAGGGTCGTTGCGTGGATTGTCTTTACCCATAGATTTAGAAATAGATGATATTCCATGATCAATCTGGCCTATATGAGTCCTGGTAAATCTCTAGTCATGCGGAATTAACCTTTTCATGAGCGAACTCAAAAAGTCTCGAATTTTCAAGATGGTTATTTGATATTGAAATGCATGGAAACGTGTACTTCAGCACCGACTTCAACTGAATTACTTGTCCTGCATTGGTACAGCGCCTAGGCGGTACTGGAACTCCAAGATGTACTACATAGATCAACATCGTAAAGCGATCAATAATAAAAGTGATTTATTCAAGTTCAAAGCCTTCTCATATAGAATACAAAAGCAAACAACTTAGAGCAATTTGCCTGGTTGGGTTGTACATGTATCGAGACCCTCTACTAAGGCATCTCCCACTGCTCAAACGGATTAGCCGCACACCACTGATCCTTCACCTCATATGATTTGCGCTCCCACTCCAGGGCAGTAGTCTTCCAAGAACTCCAAGTCTCATCATTCGTCCGCCTGTTCGCCTCAATTTGTTCGAGATAGGGCTTTTTCTCGTCCGGTGCGGCATTGCGCCACATTTGACCAAGTGCATGGCGAATTTCATCACGACCAGCTTTAGCAGCTGGATTCTTGCTCGAAGCACGTTTCGTCTCATCGCATTGATCACGACATTTCGCCCAGTAGTCTTTCTGGTACAGGAGGAAGGGATTTAGGCCGGCTTTTGGTGGGCGTGTGGGCATTGCGCCTATCTCAGCATAGATGGCTGTCCACATTGCTTGGTCGTAAGTTTCACGGCGCTGTTTGTCGGTCGAGATTCGGGATGGAGTGGTTATTGCAGTGGGCTCGGGTTTTGGTTCGATTATAGTTGTGGTTGCTTCGTTAGGAGTGTTGCTTTGCTTTTCCGGTACGAGGGGTGTCGGGACCTCAATAGGGCCAACGACAGAGTCGATCACTTCTGATGCTGCTCGGAGTCCGGACAAGTACGCTCCATGAACAGTTGCCGGGTGTGTGCCGCAGGTGGCTTCGCCGGCGAAATAGAGATTACCAATTCGTTGCGCCATAAGATCATAGTCTTTGGGTAAAGCCTCAGCGGCTACATAAGAATAGCTGCCTCGCGTAAATGGATCGGACGCCCAGCGAGTGATTATTGTCTCGATGGGATCCGGCACAATGGCATTTTTGAAAACATTGCGGAGCTGGCCGGTGACTTCGGCGATAATTTCTCCATCCGGCGTGCTCTCGGCCTGGTGAGCAGCATCACCTGCCATGAGGGCGATTAGAACTGGCAGTCCGGAAGTCTTCAAGCAGTTCCAAAATAGGTAGAAGCGACCACGATTAGTGGTATAATCCTCTTGCACGGTACTTTCTGGTGTAGTGGGCTCCCTAAGCAGACCAAACATATCTCGTTCAGTGTCCCAGAAAGGCTCGTTGAACACCAAAACTACCTTGTTCATGACGCCAAATCCAAGTCTATCAATTGCACCTGATTTCCAGTCCGGCAAGGGTGGGTCAAATTCAACGGTTCTGTGCTTGAGAGTGCCAAGCGAGCCGCTGTATACGACATGATCCGCCATGAATTTCTCTCCGTCTTCGCAACTGACTATTGTCTTCTTTCCCGAACCAGTAGCGTCGTAGGAGATTTTGTTCACAATTTTGTCAGTGCGGACATCGAGCTTTGTTGGCAGAGAGTATAATCCGTAAGGCAACTGTTGATATCCACCAATTACAGTTGAATGTTCTCCCTCGAATTCATTACCGATATCCTGATCCCAACCAGAGAGACTCAGCTTATCAACATTTGTTGCGTTTGCGTATTCGAGATTTGCAAAATGCCAATTCAAAAGTCGCATATCTTTGGGTGTAAGCGGAAGCATACGCTGGTACTGCTTCACGCCTTCATTCATCACTGCTCCAAGGTTTTGCTTCCGCGAAGCGCCGGCAATGGGGTCCAGATTCAAGGAAGCATGCGGGGAACATCCTGGGTTCAATTTCCACCCAGTGGCCTGGCAAGTGAGAGCGGCCGGGTGCTCCTTGGATGGGCTCATGAGTTCACCGACGACATCAGGATTCGTTTGAAGATCAGCTGTTTTGTGTCCCACCCCACGGCGTCGGCGCACTCTCTTCGTGGGGACAAGCAGATCAATGGTTCCTGCTGCACGTGCCTCTTCATATTGTCGTACAGTGAGCCCATCGTCAACCAGGGACTCGCGTCCATTGTCAATCATATCATGGTCGCCCTCTGCAGTGGGAGTGACGAGTGTTTTGCCCCGGTAAGCTCCTGTGCGGTCCAAAATATCATTGTATAACTGCTCATCCATTGCATCCTGTACCTCGTGCACCGGAGAGCCGTCAATGTCATAAATCGTCGAGATGTCCCGCAGCAGGTGATAATGAAGTGCCAGTTGACCCCGTACGATCTGGTCAAGAGGATTGCCGTGGTCAAACCCGACAATGATTTGTGCACCCATCTCCGCCTTAGGAGTAAGCCCAGGAGGAAGTAGATCGGTGTCTAGGCTGTGAAGAGGATGTGAGTAGACTCTTCCACCAATTCGTCGACGTCCCTCAAGCACGATAACACGCGGAGCAGTATCAGTATCACGATAGTGACGGAAAAGGCCTTCCAATTGTCGAGCACAGCCCAGCCCTCCTACACCACCTCCAATCACAACAATAGTGGGCCCTTCTTTGCGCCTACCTCTTCTAGGAGGCACTGGAGGCATAGGAACCTCAACGCATCCGAAGTTGATGTATCCGTTTCGTGCCAGCCAGTCGTATGCAAATGAAGCCAAATTCATCCATCGATGTTCTTTAGCGCAACCTAGCGCCTCTTCACGGGTTACACTGACCATTGGGTTTACCGTCCAGAGACGGAGAATACCATTCCGTATATTTAAGTAAACTGTGACATGCACATGGCAAAGTTGGTCCTGCAATGCTTCTTGTTCCCCTTTGTGCATTGCATACGGATCTAACCGGGATGCATATGCTGCTGCAACGCATTGTTGAGCATATACTGAGGGTAGGAGCCTTGAAGGAATGGAGCCCCGTGGCCGACATTTCGACAAATCAACTTTGTTGCTCTCCAACACGCTCACGCCTGTGATGTGTGTCGGGGTAGAGGTAGTCTGTCCGGGAGTTGTAGGAGGCGATGTCGATTTTGGGGGCTCAAATGAGGAGGTTAGAGACATTGAGACAGTGGACTCGTTGGGAGTGCTGTTGTTCCCATAAATATCACCCTGTATACTGTCGTTGATTTGATTGCCATTACGATCAAGAGCAGATGAGAGGCTTTCAGGATTTGCTGGAGGCCGTTCTTCTAGAGGAGCCGGTTGCTGAGATTGATTCAGCGGACCGTCGGATGTTCGAAGCCGTTTCACAGGCGGTTCGGAACCTTCGAATCGATCTAGCATTGTTTGACCAGAACCGGCAGTATAAAAAACGTCATTTTGAGCAAAATGATGGATGCTTGTACCATGACTGTGAGATTCCCCAGGTATATCGTGAAACGCCACAGCTGCCGAGCCATCCATATTCAACGTCGGCAGATTGTAAGATGGCGCCTTCAAGGAGGAATGGGAGGCAGTAGGGGAAACTGGATGGAAATCCATTTTAATATATCAAATCTTCAGCCCTTTGGACCTCCTCGGATTTGTTGATGGCAAAGATTGAAAAGATAGGGCATAATCATCAGCCCTCGTGAATTCAATATCAGCCGTCACCACAGCTACCAATGCTCAACCATGTTGAATTATATCAAGTTTCATAGAATAGAGGCAAGGGATTTCCGCGAAATCAAAGTGCGAGCATGTCTATATTCCCAGTTAGACAAGGCCAACAATTCTAATATGTCGTTGGTTTCTTTTTTTTTTTTTCTTCTTCTTTCCGTTTCTTAATTTTCGGCATGTAGATATTGCATGCCCAGGAAACAACGAGGGGGTCACGGGATACATACATACAAGGCAGAACAGCCAGTCGAGTCCCCCAAGCAAGTCTAAAGGTCCCGCTAATTGAGAATCCGACTGGCATTAAATTGGCAACCCAATTGGCAATTTGCGCGATGAAGGGAGGGGGAGAAGCAGAGGATTGCCGCCGTTGGAGTTGCAAGTTCCTCGGCCGCGTATTTCTCAGTCCGCTTTCGGCCCGCCATTCGTCTTTTTTGCCCTACAAAGTACGTCTTTAACTATGTGCAGTCTTGCAAGTAACCTGAATGTGTAGTGTCTATGCTATATGGCTGGAATGAAAAGAAAATAGAAGCAAAATTAGAGACCCAGAAATATGATACGATGCGAAGTTCTACTGTACTCATTTCAAACCTACCGCCGAACGTGACTATGGAGTCCGTACGTCTCATTGGCATCGCCTGGATATTCATCCGAGTCATTATCTGTAAACTCATCATGATAGGACCGTCGATTGGCCTTCTTCTTTCGGCCCGATCGATCGCTTTCAGAGTCATCTTCGAGGAATAGCTCTACATGATCATCATCGTGCTCGAAACCAATACGTTCCTCCTCGTCCCGAGCCAATATTGTCGCAGCCTCATTGACATCATCATCGTCAGAGAAACGGCGATGCGGCCGATGGGAAGCATGATCAGATTGAAGAGACTGTCGGATATCAGCCCGTTCTTTTTCTTCGAGCTCCTTTGCGCGGGCCAAAGTTCTACAAATAAACAAGCATGCGTTAGCTCTCAAAATCCATTCATTGAGCAAGACAAGACAAGACATTGATGATAAAATGGGATGGACAAACCTATTGTAGATATAATACCCGGTGAAAATACCAACAGACACCGTAATAAAAATGCTGATGATAGTTACGGCCTTGGAGCCTCCGCTCATTTCCTCGCCCTTCTCGGATAACAATCGGAGGCGACTCCCCACGAAAGCCGGCACGAGTAATTTTGGCGAGATAATGGCGGTGGCCAACCCATACATGAGGGGTTGAACAGTAGGAACTGTAGATATTGCACCATTGCAAATTGAATAAGGGAGCGGGCACAGTCGAATCATGCAGAGAAGCTTGAGACCATCATATTTCAAGGTCAGCGACAATGCGGCGAACCGCTTGTCGCGTTCCATCAGACGATTCACAAAGCCCGAAAGCACGGTACGCGAGACATAAAATGAGGCAGTTGAACCCAGCACAGTTGCTGTGGTGTAAATAATCCATCTATTAAGAATTTAGGGGGTGGTTTAGTCAGTGGGTAGTTCTTCCAGGGTCCCTCAAAGGGTCCAATGTGGGTTCTCCGATTTAACTTACCCTTTCCACAACCCAAAAATAAACCCAGCTACTGTTCCAAAAGTTGACCAACCCAATAATGGAGGGAAAGAGACAAAAAAGACACAAAGCCATAGAATAAACGCAACTAGGAATGAATGTTCCCATTTATGTGCGACCGGACCAAGCCAGATAAAGAGCTTGCCTGTTAAGATCATGAACCCGATTCCCAAAGCTCCCAGCCCAAAGGATGCCGCATAGAATCCTATTTTTTGCCAAAGGGTCATCGATTCCCAGCGTTCCTTAGCCATGGCATATGCGGCCTTGGCGCGATTGATTGTGCGGTCTCGAAAGTTGGTGTTTTGGTTGTTGGCCCAGCGAGCAGACGAATCGCGTCTGGCCCAGGGCGCTTGTGTGTGTTCATCGCTGTCGGGTGATTCGGGAAGAGGTTCAGAAGGAGAGTCGGAGAGTGCTAATGCCCGGGCCGTGGACTCATAGTCCGCGGGCATGATGGACAAAGAGCTGGGATGGAAGGGGGGAGGAGGGTAGAGACGGGGGGAGGAGATGGGGGAGATTGATATCAAATTCCAGGGACAAGAACAGGGATCGGGATGAGATCCGGGGGAGGAACCTCTAAACGATCGGCAATGTGGAGGCTGATGAGAGAGGTGGTAAGTGGAATCGGTTACTCCTGGTTATGGGTAGGATAGAAGTACTATCAGGTAATGATAGTCCTCTGAGATATTCAGTAGAAGATAGTAAGTACTATTGAAGGAAAATTGAAGATGGATGAAGAAGAGAGAATTCAATGTCATCCGCAGCCCCAGCCAAGTCTCGGAGTGCAAACTGACTTTGGTAAGGTGGTCTCTCCCAAGGCGGATCCACTCAGTATTGAGTGTTTAGAATCAACGAGTAAATGAATAGAAATATATAGCATAGAGTGTATACAGATATATATATTCACTATTAAGTACTGGTATAGGATTAGTATGCTACAAGTGGAACAATGTACTGAGTAACTAGTAGTCAATATTTCTGGTGTTGCACGATCTAGACTCTTCAGCCTGATATGGAGTACATAGAAGTTAGACAATAGTATTCTAGTTTATTCAGTATATTATATATACTCTTGACTTTTCAATATCAATAGCATATATAACTACGGACTACTAGCTATACAATAATTCAACTATTTATGTTGTATATCTACACTCATAAGTGTATACTGTGCATATACTCGGTGGGCCGCACTGCTCGATTTCCCAAGTTGATCTCCTTTCTCCGCCCCTCCCCTCCTTTGTTTGTGCACACCTCCCCTTTGTTCTTTTGGCTTTGGCTTCTTTTTCAACCCACGTTCGGGGCTACAATGTAACTACGGTTGCTCTGCCCTGCGACTAATTATTGATCTTCAGCGACTCTTCCTCCTCTCGAATCTTCCCTTTATCGCCCGCCTTCTCGGGCCTCGACCTGGTTCACTTATCAGAGAATATGGACCCGGATCTGTGACGCCCGCCGCTATCAACAAAAACAATTATCTCCGGTCGTCCTCAGTGCTTTCGATTCATATTAGACTCAATCACCTTGAGGAGTTTCAGTTCCATCTTCCTCTTTCCCTCTCCCTCTCCGTCGCTGTTTGCCCCGGACGTCTCAGCTTATCCCACCCTTCCATTCTCACCCCCCCCTTCCCGTCGCGCGCGCCTCCACCCAACACAATGGTCTCGGAAGATCTTCTCGAGAAATGCTTGGATATCCTTCAGGATCAAGCTCTAGATGAAGAAGAGCAGGTCGAGAAAGTGGAAGACTTTCTGCGCGCAAATACCTCCTTGTCCGGCTCTTCTTTGGAAAATGCGGTGTTGGACATTCTATGGCGGCATCGCAACCGCTCGCTGCCCGATTCGTCACCCCCGCCAGCTCGTCATACGGTGATACGTCGGTCATCTCCTGCCCCATGGCAAATGGCGCGCTCATCGACCCCATTATCACCACATTCGAATCTAGGCACTAGCCCAGGGAGTACCTCGTGGGTACAGAGCTCGCGCGGAGCATTCTCCCGACCTCCGCTTTCCTCGACAGTTTCCCCGTTCACCTCCCCGCGCCCGTCACCTCGACTGGCCCTAGCACAACCAATCCCCCATTCGCCCAATTTGAATGCATATGAGTTTTCCGATCAAAGTCAAATATCTGACTATATTGGTGACTTCGGCAGTGACAGCAATGTAGAATGGTTAGTGGCAGATGATGCTAATAGCATTACCTCGTCTACCGGGGGCATAAGCTACGCAGCCTCATTGAGTGCTACTGCCGCAGAGTTCGTACCAGATATGAGCCCACATGACATTTTGCGAACAGTTCTGGGTGACCGGCGATCAAACGACGAAATCGAAGCGGCTCTCGAAGCTCACAGCTATGACCTGGGGGCAACTATTGCGGCGCTTTCTCAGGATTCAGATGCCGATGTTTTCGCAAAGCAAGATGATGGTCGAGTTGTCGTCGGAAAATCTATGACTATGGAGCAAGTACGCCCTGTCACCCCATCAGGTCACTCTCGAAGTCCTGTGGTCTGCAAGTATTGGCTGTCTACAGGGCAGTGTCTTCGGGCAGATTGTCGCTTCAGCCATGATCTAACGAGTCATGTTTGCAAGTATGTTTTTTTTCTTTCTTTTTAATCGCTCATATTCTGATATCCGCATCGAAATCGAAAGCTAACAAACTGTCATCAGATACTGGGTGATGGGCAATTGCCTGGCTGGCGATGGTTGCCCATTCTCGCACGACCCGTCGGCTCTCATTTCCAACCTCAGTGTTGCTAGTGGCAGCCGTCCAGCTTCTCCAGCACCAGGCTCCCCCTTTCAGATGGACAGTGGCTCTGATGCCTTCCCACCTTTGCAGTCATCGACTGGCATGGATGAACAATGGACTGGTCCATATGGTAGCCGTTATCCATCGCATCTCTCTGGGCTGCAAAACAAGAACATCCCACCGGGTCTTCACCCGGGTATGGGTAGACGGAATGGTAGTCTGAACAACATGAACCGTCCCAATTCACGCCCCACAAGTCGCCATCAAAATCGTGAATTGAACCCGACGGCTCCTTCAGTCGATGATCCCGATGCCTTTCCAACCCTTGCTGCCGTCAGCGCGAAAAATGCCGGTAAAAAGCATCATGGAAAACGCGGGGGCCGGGATATCAATAAGGAGAATATTCCTTCCTCAATGGCAGATGTCGTGCGCATGTCGCCATCTCCTGCCCCCAGTAAAGGCAAATCTACGTCAAAGAATGCCAAGGATGCCAAGGGCCGTGAGAATAGCGCTGCGGCTATGTCTATCCCAGCTCCTCAGAATATTCCATGGCTCGAAACTGGTTCACGAGCCAACCAGCAATATATCAAGTACCGTACTGAAGCGATTCGCCACGGAACTGTGCGCAATAAATTTCTGCAGAGGTGTGTCTTTATAGTCGCTTTTTCCCCAGAACATCTATTCTTACTGATTATTGAACAGCGCTGCTCAAGCCTGGAATCGGAATGACGCGCGAGCGGCGAAAGCACTCTCGCTGCGAGGCCAGGCCGAGAACGACGCAATGCGTCGGTGTCATCGGGAAGCTGCCCGGCAGCTGTATGAAGAGCGCAATCAGCATTTGAATCAGGCGGGCCTGGACGAAAGTGCGGAAGAGCTCTATATTGATCTACATGGTCTTCACCCGGAAGAAGCCATTGAATATTTGGAGAAGATATTACTAAAGCATGCCCGCCAGGGGCTTCGAGTCGTATACGCGATCACGGGCACAGGACATCATTCCAAGAATGGTAAGGATAAGATTGGAAAGGCTGTCAAAGCTTGGCTGAACGAATGGCGATATCTGTTCCGGGAATTCAGTGTACCCGGCGAGCGTGGGGGATATGTTGGAGGTATTCTTGGAATCGATCCCACCAGTTATGATAAATCCTTGGCTCGAACGTTGGCGGAGGAAGATTCCACTGCGGCAGATAGTGGAAGCACTATGACACTCGGGAAGATCCAATTGCTCAAACGGGAAGATTTAGAAACGCACAATCAATAAGTCTGATGTTTTTTGATATGTTTAGCCCATGACGATCCCTTGATGCGGCATGATACCCTTTGCGTTGCAGAGGTTGAGCCACTCACCTCCTTCGTTATTTATTCTTGCTATCTCACCATACTCCCCTCCCAGCAATGTCTACTCATTTGGCGATATCAAGTACTTGTATAAGTTGTCTCATTTCCGATCACGTCTGTGTGATCGAATGCAGTTATAGATTATACTGTGTCCTCAACGAGCACAGCTGATGAACCTTTAGCATACGTTGGTATTTCATAGGCATTTGAGCAATACATGTCTATATTTGTGAAATTCCACCGTTGCAATAGTGAAAGCAGTAGCAGTTGTAGTTGTAAGTATTGACAGCTATAAAAATCTCCATTTAGTAGATTTGTTGATGCCCATCAACAAATCTACTCAGGTTCTTGATGCTTCCACTGTTCCCGCAAGGCCGCAACATCCACACCAACAGCCTCGGCTTTCTTAACAATAGCCCTAGCCTTCTGCGCAACAGGAACATCAATCATCTTACCATCTAAAGTCCACGCACCTCTCCCCGCAGCAGCAGCTTTATCATCAGCAATCACACATCGCACCGCCCACGTCGTTTCTTCCTCCTGCGGACCAAAGATATCATTCGCAACCTTCACCTGCGAAGGGTGAATACACTGTTTCCCATTAAATCCAAGCCGACGTCCATCAAGACACTCCTCTTGCAAAGTCGCTGGTGGCGAGCCATCTGCTTTCTCGGATTTGTATGCTGTACAGACGAGATCGATTGTCGAGGGGAGATTAGCTGCTCGTGCGGCTGTTGCGATTGCTGAGCGTGCGAAGAGGAATTCTGTTAATGAGGGCGTTCGTGTAATACTTAGATCCAGGGCGAAGTCCTCGGCGGCAAAGACTAGACCCTGGAGGAGAGGCGATGCGGCGCAGATTTGAGTGAGGTTTGTGAGGGATTTGGCGGACTCAACTAGAGCGAGTAAGGAGATCGGAGGTCGAGGTTGATCGGATGAAGATTGTTGGGCTAGTGTGTGGGAAATCACGTCCGTTACGAAGGTCAAGTCTGAAGCTGAATTGACCTTTGGAATGACGATTGTTGTAAGATTTGGTGATTGGAGCTAGACAGTGAAGTGCGCCGTTAGCACAAATTATTCCCCAACGCTTCTTCATTCTCATTTTCGGAAATTTCTCGGATCTTACCACTTCTGTTAGATCACCAAGTGCTAGACCACTGTCTACCGAGTTAATTCGCACCGCGCGCTCGCGAATACCGGCCGGCGTAGGTTGATCAATTGCTCTCCGCACCAAACCACGCGCCTCCGCCTTCATATGCGGAGTCACACTATCCTCGAGATCATAGGCAACGCAATCAGCTGCGAGAGAGCGGGATTTATCCAGGAAGCGCTGAGAAGACCCGGGTACTACGTTGGTAAGAAAGTTGATTAATTAGCTTGAGGTTCGACTTGACCGTGGCGTGGATTAAAAATGCGGGGAAAACGAGATGTGTCTGGAATTACCATATAGCAAAGAGCGTCGAAGGGTATTGCGTGCGGCCATATTTGATCACGAGAGTTTTTTTTTTTTTTGGTATTCTGGGGGTTTTCTGGAGGAATTGGGGTTGTTCGGGGTGGTGTTGAGATGGACGCGATTGTGTTTTGCGGAGAAAGTCGAGAGCTCCGCAGTAGTGCGTACTCGGTGATGTCAACCTTGGAATGGGGAGATGTTGGGTTTCTGCTACGAGCTACGAGCTCTTTATGTATCTCTCGCTTATTTTGCGAGATGGCAGACCAAATGTGGTAATATACGAACTTTTACATTTCCATGCTTCCTAAATCCACGAGCTCTCTTCTAGCTCGGCTATTGCCCAGTCAAGTAGCCTATATACAATATCCCCAAAGCCGAATGGAGACTGAGTAGACCGAGGGCTATTCGGCCGCAACGCTTTGATATGCATTTGAGTCAAAGCTATACAATATATTATCGGATTAGCAATACTCAATTTATCTTTGCTTTCTAAGCATGATAATTCCGAAATCTTTTCCGACCTTTTAATTCCTCATCTTCAGAATTGTTAAACCTAAAACTCCTAAAATCTCCCCCCGTAAAGACGACTTCGAGAGTGACGGTACGACCTGGAATGTCTGTATAATCAATTACTAGATAATACTACCGAGCATTTTCTTGTCACGTCTCATCGTGAACCTACTTTCTCCTAGGAGATATAGGTCCTCAAATGTACCATGTAATATAGTCATTAACAAAATCCTTCCAAAAGCTTGCGACAACATCTTGTTCTCCAAATGCATTTCTCATAACACATAGTCTCATCCGTTTGCCTGTAAATTTGCTGTAGGACCTCATGAGGGCTGAAACCAGAGGTACGAGCTCTACTATTACCGTGATACAAAAGGCGCTATTGTTGTTGCAAATCACTGGTCACTCGATCTTGATGAGAATGTGATTAAAAATGTGAATTCATTCAGCCCGGAGAGGTGAATCCATAACACTAATCTATCAACAAGTACATCTGGGTTTCGATTGCGAGCTTGTGTTGGTAAGCACCTTAGTATGAACTCTCTTAACATCATTGATCCGAGGTTACTATAGGAATATAGAATTCTATCCGATAATTGTGGTAATAGAGTTGAGTCAATGAATCCGTTAAGGATGGAGCAACTTGGCCTGGTGTCAAGGCCGGTGTCATTTCGTGCGTTATTTCATGTACAATCACCGCGATCGTACCAACTCTCGACTAGGTCACCTAGTCGAGAGTTAGTGATATGAAATATAGCAGCGAGTTCTCAAGATGCAACTGATGAGATTCTAAATCGAATCCAGGCTAGTGTTGCTGGTGCTATAGTTGCTTAGCTGCTGAGCCCACTTCATCGGATTATTTTATCGTTGTCTGCTTTTCTCTGTAATTTACTGGTGTTAATGGCAATATATTGTTCTGCATCTTCGAATGCTCGTACAACACCCTATGGTAGCCAACAGAAGCTTTACGAAGCATGCAGGCATAGTTCTTTGCCTGGGTTGCGTAGCCTCCGAAACCCACGCAGCTCTCATCTCTATCAATAAGTATATTTCACCTATGAGGCTCCGTAGTCATTGATTCTAAATTAATTTCTGGAATGATATTCATATCCCATGCTCTATGACGCAAGATGGTTGTCGATAACGCCTTATCACACAATCTCCCTGTCTTCACCACAATTTTCCACCAGCGAGTATCGAATCTAGCTAGATATGATACTGGCATACACTAGTAGTTAATAGATCTATAAAGAGCCAAAAGACTATAGTGGTACTCAATTTGATAAAATTGGCCTTTGAAATGGTCCGAGGCGTGCGAAAGTCTTCTGCGTTGCAGTTCCAGAACGGGGCTCATGATTCGGAGTATTTCCGTCCTTCGCGATATACTATTGAATCAAACTATCCAGCGACCGTGATCTCGGTCAGCTGCTAGTGTCTCAGATGTCTTGGTTTCGGAGCTAAAGCAGTGACGCCACTTTAGTTCCTGTGAGGAGCAATCTGATATTTCACTTATAAGATCCAATTATCTCTAACTACCAGCAAATGTATGCGGCTTTCGCTCGCCTCAGAGCCCTCTGACTTTTATATTTTGGCAGTGGTTCGTGGGTTATTGCCCATAGATTCTAGACATGGGAAATTCTAAAGATGGAGCTCAGGTTTCAATCTCTAGAGGGAGTACAGAGGCCAACGAGCCTGTTGAAACCGGGATTGGTACTTCTGTAACTCCAAAAAATTCATGGAAGGAATTTTTGTGGGATACATGGGAGCTTCCGCCAGAAGAGAGATGGCTTCTCTTTAAAGTCGATGCCTTTGTCCTTACATTTGCGTCTATCGGTTATTTTCTCAAGAATATCGATCAGACCAATGTCAACAATGCATTTCTCAGTGGTATGAAGGAAGATTTGAATATGTTTGGAAATGAACTGGTGACAAGTATGTGCACGATATAAAACAGTGTCCATGATTATTTGATGCAAGTTGACTGACTGGCCTATACTAGGTACATCTATTTGGACGGTGGGATATGTCGTCGGTCAAATTCCGTCCAATTTACTGCTCACTCGACTCTCTCCCCGATGGGTCATTCCCTCACTTGAGCTTGGATGGGGAATTGCGACAATCTGTACCTCAGCTGTCAAGTCTTACCAGTCGTTATATGCTCTTCGGTTTTTAGTTGGATTTTTCGAGTAAGTCCATAAGTCCATGTTTCTCCGAAAAGGAGTCACCTCGAGTTCAACTTGCTGATCGAGCTCTAGGTCTGGCTTTTATCCAGGTATCCATTACCTGCTGGGCTCGTGGTATACACCACGAGAGATTGGCAAACGTGCAATGATATTTTGGCTTGCTGGCTCAGTCGGAACTATGTTCAGCGGCTTTCTCCAAGCTGCTGCATATACGAATCTGAATGGACATAGTGGCTATGAGGGCTGTATGTTTAACTCAGTCTCGATTTTTCAATCAAGACAATACTCACACTGATTCAGGGCGCTGGCTTTTCATTATCGACGGCATCATAACACTTCCTCTAGCCGTGGCTGGATATTTCTTCTTTCCTAATCTCCCTCAGGGTGGAAAGAAAACATGGTGGATCACTGAAGAAGAGCATTCGATATCAGTGAAACGAATGCAAGCTATTGGACGGGCAGGGAAACAGCCTTGGTCTATGGCAAAAGTGAAGAGGATTCTATTGAGCTGGCATACTTATTTACTTCGTCTGTCTCCATCTTCGATAAAACATCATTTCGATTGATTCCCTGGTCATGCTCTTGCTAACAATTCTATTAGCCCTACTTTATATCGTTTGGAACAATGGGATACCGCAACCCAGTATGGGGTATTGGCTGAAAAGCTTCAATGTGGATCCGCCCCCTGTTCCTGGAACGTCTTTTACTGTCGCACAAATCAATAATTGTGAGTATACATGTATTTATTCCAGGCGAAAACTCAAGATTTCTGACTCTGCATCAAAGTACCACTTCCTACGACTGCTGTTTTGATTGTCATGGGGCTTATATGGGCTTGGGTTTCTGACGGTCCATGCCGTGGTGCCCGTTGGCCTTTTATCTACATCGGAGCTGTCATCACGGTAAGCTGAGCTCGATTTTCCCACTTCTGATATAGTCTGCATATCAGAAATCTAACCCGTATTGATTCGAATAGTTAATCATATCCACCCTTCTGCTCAAGATACCCTTGTACTCGGGGATCAAAGGACGAGAGGCAGTGTATTGGCTGAGTAAACTTGGTGTCAGTTCGAACACTCTCTAGCAGAATAAACACATGTCAGTACTCATGCTGAAATCATTTTTAGGAAGGGGCTGGGCCTTTGATCTTGAGTTGGATCAACGAAATCTGCTCCGAGGATACAGAAAAGAGAGCTTTGCTGGTAGCGATGGCAAATGACTTGGCATACGTTGTCCAGGCTGTGGTAAGTCAAGTCGATCAATCTTCAGTGTTTTAAAATGAAGCTGAAATAATCCCATAGGCACCGAATTTTGTTTGGAAAACAACGGACTTCCCTCGTGCTGCCAAAGGGCACACTTACTCCATTGTACTTCAAGTCCTGCTCAGTATGTTAATTTCGTCTCTTTCCATTGGACTTGACTCACAAAATGTGACAGTTTTTACCACGGCTACCATCCAGTTACTACTATGGCGTGACAGGAAAATAGCAGAAAAGTTGGACGTGGAATCCCAAAGCCCATCTCTAGAAGGGGACTCAGGCCAATCAAGTCGTACAGATGGTCAACCAGGACTGGTATGAGATGATGAGATGAGCGAAGCACTTCGAGGTTACAGTTTTGATATTACTGTAGGCTGTTCTAGATTGGTTATGCGCAGTCAGAAATACCAGAATGGTTCGAACGCTTAGCACAGCGGGTCACCATTAGTAATGTAAGGTTGCATGATCCCATCCATGGGTATTGCTAATACACCATGGTTCCCATTGTCCTCCAAGATCAAACCCCAACAGCCAGAGGGCTAAATATCGGCAAAATAAGACAGCGGGATATTTGCAGGTTTTGCGGAGACTCGAACCCTTATTTTGCTGGCGAGGGCAGCGCTTTGTTACCTTACCCCGTGTACAAGTATCTTAGGGAGGAGCGGATTGTGTTAGAGTCTACTTTGACGTAGCTTGGTCGAGGGATAAGAATTGGGTTTCTTACCCCAAGGCTTGGTGCTTGTGTTAATACCCCGGAGCTGTACCATTATTTGAGGTATATACCTAGAGGATCCCATAGGTACGGGATCCTCAACAGCTCAGCCGTCTCCGCGTATAAATCGGGTTTAATCTTGGTACTACAAAGATTATCTCATACTACTGGTATGCATGCATTCATAGTATTGGAATCCATTTCTAGTAGATCTAGGCGGAATTTTTGCGCATCCCCCAAAGAACTGAAGCGGAATACGGGGGCAACTATTTATCTTGTCTCGAACATTTCCGAACCGGACTATCAAATCCTTCATCGCCGATGGAATAACTCTTTTTGAAGTATATTCGATAGTATATTCACCTCGTGGAAGTTGGGCGTTCGGAAGTCTAGTCTGAAGTTTTACTAAGATATACTACAAACAATATGTATTGAACCACAGAAAATACTCTTTATCGACGACAAACCGGAGAATATACTAGTGACAATATTTTTCGGAGTATATAGTATTGTCGGCACCGATAATCTACCAAAAATTTTCCGAAATTCGATCTGTAATCCTATTGAATACAGATTTATATTTCTGGAACAGTATACTGGAAAATATTTCTCTACTACTGCCGATAGTAATTCTGTCGACGAGAACTATATTCCATTTTTTATTGTAGAGACTATACAGTATATTTAAGTATATCTAAATCTTTTCTCTCTTTTTTTCTACTAAATTGAAATCTAGAGAATTCGTTGAAATCAATCGTCTTTCTCAACTGTGGAATTTCTTTTCTGATAAACCGAAATATACAAATCGAATCTATACGGATAATATATATACAACAGTTTTTGTTTTTGTAATATTAGATTACGAAACCGATATTGTATATTCTATTCTCAATAAAATATCCAACTATATCAATAAAAAATATATCCGCAGATATTCTTTATATTATTATAGTCTTTAAATTTTAATCAGTACTATTCCGCTAATTCGAACTAGATTTATACCGATAAATCCAGATCTCGTATCGATACAGTAATCGCGCTGAATATTTTTATTGTATTCTGTAAATACAGACAAGACTACAAATTTGCTCAGACAATAGACTGGGTACAAAATATACTCCTCAATAGAATATATATCTATGGAATCCGTTACTATCGGAATCCTGAGTGGTTTCTGTACTATACAGTTCGACTCTTTGTTTATTTCAACGATCCGAACATCAAAGAGAGATTCGAAGTCCCTTTGAGAATATATCTTCGTGAGCGGATTGCGGCCAATAGCGATACAGTTTGTCTGGGAATACGTTTGCTGAGCTGCAATCTTTTGGGGATCGAGAATATTGTGGACAAAGAACAGTTGATGAGTATGCAGCAAGAAGATGGGGGATAGAAGACATTCGCATTATATGAGTTTCCAACGCAGAAAAAGGTGGTTGGAAACGGGGTACTACGACAGCATTTGCTGTTAAGTCTCTCCAAGATGCTTTGTCAAGGCATAGGGCTCTGTTTGATTTAATTATACCTCCAAAAGGGCGGGATTTGGTGAGTTTTGTCACGCAATGTTGAATTTCTCTCGTGCCTCGATTGCATTCTCTACATAATCAACAGAATGGTCCCTACGACAAATTAACACTCCTTTGAAACATCAGACCTTTGAAAAACAGACACTCGTAGCGATATACAGTACTGAGAGGCCCCATCCCCATTTTAGATATATTTTAGCGTCCATGCTCAACCAATCACCACTTACGCCACATCGGGCTTAGCGATGGTCCGATAGAAGCCCTATCAACATCACCACATCGATGCTCGGCGATTCGGAGTCGCGACGCGCGAGTATCACGGAGAGACCTGGGCTGATTCCGATGCCTATTCCTGTCAGCTTCGTGTTCATGTTTGAAATATCTGGAAGTAAGAATGAAATAAGGAGGTAAAAGGCCCTTTCGGAGCTCGATCGCTGAGCCGTTCGTGGTCCGAGTTTTGGCGCAATGCCAAACGCGTCCAATTGTTAAACAGGTGTTTAACAATGAATTGTTTGAAAAGTCTAAATTGTCTGGCATAACTAAACATAAGCCAATGAGTCTCTTCTGATCGTTAGCACGGCCAGCAATATGGGCTTGGGCCTTTCAATAAGGCAAACACGTAACAAATTATCCCGAATTGTAAGCACTAAGGTAGATCTTCTCCGGCTGAAGACCTCGTACCCACTTTCGGGAATACAAGAAACCCCCGAAATTTAATATGTGGGATGTATGGGCCACAAGAAACTTAGTTAATTAGACAAGGCTGTTCCACTAGTAGTGATTCTTACTAGAATTATTAAAATATAAAGGTTCCCGGTCCTCTAGGATAGCCGAGAGGCATCAATATTATACACCAACAGCGTGATCGGTCATTTATCATTCTTGGCTATTGATGCCACTCCTCACAATGAAAAGCTACTGTCGAGAGCATGTCACTGTCGGTATAGTTGGAGGAGGAATTGCAGGACTGAGCTTGGCCAGAATGCTAGAAATGTCGGGGATCTCATATTGTCTTTGGGAAGCTTATAGCGAGTTTGCTCCATCACTCGGCGCCAGCCTCGGCCTGACGCCTTCCGGGTTGAGAATTCTGGATCAAATTGGAGTTTTTGAGAATGTAAACCAAATGACTGTGCCGCATCAAAGATGGGAACATCGGGACAGAGATGGTAATTTGCATGCGGAATTTACTGCACTGAGAAGGTCCCCCGAGCTGTATGTATATCCTTTCGCTCGGATGCCGTATTGAACATCTCGCTGATTCACTTTCTCATGAATACAGACTAGGTTATGAGGCCTTTTTCACAGAAAGACAAATGGTGCTTCAGGCTTTGTACGATAGCATTGAAGACAAAAGCAGATTAGTGCCCAACAAGCGCGTTGTTGCAGTCAGACAAACCGACGAAGGGGCGACTCTTGTAGCTCATGATGGCACTAAAACCACCTGTGAGATCGTTGCTGGGGCTGACGGCGTGCGAAGCGTAATTCGCCACGAAATTTTGAAAAGAGAGAGGATACCTGAAAACCCGATGCTACGTAAGTGCGCTTTCCGGGTCATCGAAAGCAGTACGTCGACTGACAAGTGTGAATAGGGTTTGATGCAAACTATGCATGTGTCTATGGAATATCACATCCTGTTCCAAATATTGAGCCTGGGTGTAACCTTTTTGTCTATCGCGCAGAGGCGTCTCTTATAATATTCAGTGGAAAGGGTGGAGTTCTTTACTGGTTCATTCTCAAGGACCTGAAGCAAAACCCTATCAGATACGAAACTCCTCAGACATTTTCCGAAAAGGATATCAATACACTTTACCTCACTATTGCAGATACGACAGTGACAGAAGGCGTGAAGTTTGCTGAAATCTATAAGCAAAAACGCACCGCTGTTATGACAGCGTTGGAAGAAGGTGTTGCAGATTCTTTGTTTTCCGGTCGACTATTCGTACTCGGGGACTCGGCTCATAAAGTATGTCCACTGTTAAAACCCGTCGCTTCTTCTCTGCCCCTCTCGTTTTATCTATTGCTACTCGATTCAAGCATACTTACGACTATCGTTCGATCAGATGACTCCCAATGGTGCGATGGGAGCCAATCAAGCCCTCGAATCTGCCGTGGCCTTTGTAAATATCCTTCGTCCCTTACTTCGAACAGTCTCTGAAAATGGTCCAACTGGAAAGATTCCCTCGTCGGAGGTAACAGATTGCCTTCGACAATATAGTGACCGGCGCCGCGGACGTGTATTGGACATTCTGAATGATGCCAGTGTCGGCTGTCAAGCACAACTCAAGATTGGTCCTACAAGCGATAAAATATGGCAAGAGCTCTCAATTATGACAGACAAAGATATGCTCAAGAGATCACTTAAATCTGTTCGTGATGCTGAGATGCTAATGAATTGGCCGTATGGAAGCCATAGAGTCGCAATTTTTACATCCACCGCGGAAGAATTGAAGAAAGCGAGCAATAGAACTCAGGCTGTTGACCAGTGTGCCTTTAAATCTGCACTCTGAATTAAAATAGCAGTTAATCACTCAAGAGCAGCAACAATAAACTGCTTTAGTTAACTTACATTTTCCTCTGCCGAGCTAATCCTTCAAAATCTTCGGTAACCCTAAAGATGGTCCATTCACTACCCTATATCAAAATATGTAGACGATAGAGGTTCTAGTTTGGTGATCAATGAGCAAATTATGATTTGAGATTCTTAATGAGCTTCAATTAAGAAGAAATGGCCTAGATCATTGATATATGCACTTGCAATTAGCTCAACACTTGGTCCAAACAATAGGATTGAACTATGTACTTCCGTCTCCACTCTGCAAGGCATAGTGGAGCTTGTATTTGAAGCAACCAATTAAGTTATGCCACCCTGTTATTCTGCCACCGCCAACGGTGTGCCTGCCGCGTGGTAAACTGCAGGGAGATCCATCAAGAACAGCTCGCAACCCTCTTGAAGTACCAAATAATCGTCAATCACAGGCGCTTTAGGAAGCTTCAGGATCCCCGGATCCCCAACCCTCATCATGGATCAAGGCCAGCAAGGAGATTTGAACTGGCGGCTCAGCGCCCACCCCATCACGCTACTTGTCTTCTTGACCATCCGCATCGGTAGGTGCTATTGTGTTCATTTCCTGTTCTCGTCAACTCTGAAATAAGAATATTGCTGACAATTGTATGCCATAGGTGCTTTGATGATGTACCTCTTTGGTCTGCTCTTTATCAAAGATTTGTATGGCCTCCGTTCCCCGCGCGCATTCTCCCCAACGCGAGAAGAAAGCACCCCGCTAATCAGCTCTATAGTATTCTCGTTTTCATTCTGACCCTCCTTCTTCTTTCCGCCGACTTTTACTATCTCAAGAACATTGCCGGACGCCGTCTGGTCGGCCTGCGTTGGTGGAATGAAGTCAACACAACCTCCGGCGATTCGCACTGGGTCTTCGAGTCCTCCGACCCCAACGTTCGCACGATCTCTGCCACCGACAAGCGATTCTTCTGGCTGAGTCTATATGTTACTCCGGCACTTTGGGTTGGCTTGGCCATTCTGGCCATTGTGAGATTGGTTGGTGTGATTTGGCTCAGTTTGATTGGTAAGTGTCCTTGGCGCGTCGCCGACGTTCACAGATGTTATCAAGGAAATCGTTCATGCTAATGGAGTATCTGCAGTTATTGCCCTCATTCTGACAATCACCAATACCGTGGCATTCTCGCGGTGCGACAAATTCAGCCAAGCATCGACTTTTGCAAATCGGGCTCTGGGTGGCGGCATTGTAAACAATCTTGCGGGTGGCCTGCTGGGCAGGTTCTTCCGGTGATTTGTGCTAGCTGTGAGTAAGGGGACAGCTAGCAGCATCGCCTATTTGGAAAAGTGCTACAACCATGTTCAACAATACCTGTCACTAAATATTGGAAGTGTTTTGATACGTTTAGCAATGCATTTGAATTTCATTTCATTCAATCATACCTAATCTTGAGGGAAATATTGAAGACTGCTAGAAGACAAACTCAATCCATCTCTTCAGATAATTAATTGGACATCACTAGGCATCTTTTCTCCCATCTTTCTGTGTGTGTTTGCGTTTTCCCAAAAAGGCATCCAGCTAAGTACACGTCTTCCTTCCTCCCGGCAACTCCCTTCACTTCTTCTTCATCTTCTCCTCCCCTCTTCACTTTCCCTTCTCTTCTTCCTCTCCCTCGTCCAACTTCTACTTGTTCGGTTCCAACGCTTCACAGCTCGCTTTCATCACCAAGTTTAATTCTTTCACTCAAATTCCATCTCTCTTGAGATACCTCCAAGCTCCTCGAGATCACTTACACCTAGGTGAGCATTATTCTGTTTTGGCACTCTTACTTCATTAGACACCCCAAGGTCTTGCGTGAAGAGGGAAACCATTCATCTATGTCTCTCGTCTCTCTTTTTGATAAGAGTGGCATCTACCCCGTCGAGATCATTTACTTGCGCTTCAACCCTGTTCTTCCTTCCTTTGTCCCTTTGGAACAATCACCACGAGAAGGAAAACGAGTGGAATTGATAACTTTTGACCAGATCATCAGTGAACAAAAGCAAACTACGTCCATATGTCTGAGCTGGTTCGATACCGCAGAGGGGGAAGTGGTTCCCGCCTCGAAATCTCTCCCCCGAAAAGTACTGGTAATTGACGTATCCTTGATAACTAACTGCTTGACAGCTCACTGACGGCCATGGCATCTAGGTGATGGTCTGGGACTCAAGACCATTCATGGAAAATTCGGCTCCGATGGTCAGACTTGTCGCAAGTAAGTCACTGTCTGTCGCTCTGCTCTAATACAAATTAACGCAATGGAAATAGATGTGGGGGGCCTGATCATTTCGCTCGTAACTGCCCCAATGCCGGAAACATATGCATCGTTCGTGGCGAGGAAAAGTGAGCCGCGCAAAGCAATGACAGATGAAGTGAATTCCTCGCTGACATCCAATCCACCAGTCATAAAAATAGTGGTGGTCTGTCGCCTCGAAGATCACCAACTGGATGTTATAATTGTAGAGAGCCGGGGTGAGACTCGCTCACCGGAGTTATCAAAATGCAATTAGCTGATCCATTACAGTCACTCGAAGGCTGACTGCCCGGAACCGCGAAAGCAGACGGGTGCTTGCTTCAACTGTGGAGACACGGGGTAGGTTGTGATCACCCCAATTATCAAACGAAGCTAATTTTTTTCCCTTGAAGTCACTCAAAGGCCGATTGCCCAGAGCCTCGCAAGCAGAATGGTGCCTGCTACAACTGTGGCAAAGAAGGGTATGGTCCATTTCAAGATGTTAGAGTCTATCAATCAAAGAAGCTGACAGAAGATAGTCACAATAAGGCCAACTGCCCAAAACCCCGTGTATTCAAGGGAACATGCCGAATCTGTAGCCAGGAAGGCCATCCGGCTGTAGATTGTCCGGAAAAGCCGGCGGATATCTGCAGGAACTGCAAGGCTGAAGGTAATATCCCATCTCAGCTGCTCATGATTGAAGTGACGGATGACTCATAAACATCACAGGCCATCAAACAAAAGACTGCCAAGCAAATCGCAAGTTTGATCTCAATCATGTTGCCGACAAACTCCCTGAAGAAGCATGGGACTTGATGAAAGCAGCAAGCGATGAAAAGGAAATCGGCAGCTTTCGGGAGGTAATGCATCCACGATTTCCGATAACTTACACATTGCTTACTCGATATACCAGGCCCTTCAAATCTATTCAAAGTCGTGCCCAGAGGAAACATTCGAGAGAATCGGGAAGAGAATGCGAGATGAAAATTTCAACATCCATCTCATCGCCCTTGTTGGTCATCACCAAACTCGCGATGCCCGAAAGATGGCTAATAATCTTTCAAATTCCAGACAAAGCCTCCAGAAGATGTAATCAGCCTGATTGACCTACAGGGTCAGTTGGATCGCGAGTTTGTCGTTGGTTTCTTCTTCAGTGACAAGGCTCAGCGTGCCAATCTCAGGGAGCGTTGGCCTGCCAGCACAGAGGAAAACATCGAACGTTTGCAAAACGCTGGACTTCCCTATGACCGGCAGATAATGAAGTGCCGAAACTGCGGGGGTAAGTTCCATTGATGGGAAAAAAGGTATGCTACAGATATTGACGAACGATAGAGCTGGGACACAGTGCACGTGGATGCAAACAGGAACGTGCTACTATCGAGAGGGCAGAAATTAAGTGTACCAACTGCGGAGAACTCGGGCACCGCATGCGAGACTGCAAAGAGAGCCGCAAGAGTCGATCTGGATGCCGCAACTGCGGGTACGTTCTTCATCTGGACCTGACTGTAGTTGTTGATCGATACTGACCATTACAAAGCTCCGAAGGACATGAGGCCAAGGAATGCCCCAAGCCCCGGTCCACTGAAAATGTTGAATGCCGTCGATGCAACGAGAGTATGGCCCTAGATCCAAACGCAAGGTTCTGAATATCATTCACTTACATTTTTATAGAGGGACACTTTGCCAAGGATTGTCCCACGGCTCCTCCACGAGAGCCCCGAACTTGCCGCAACTGTGGGTATGTTTATGACACAAACAAAAGAAACGAGACAGAATAGAGGATCTTGGTCTAACAAGCATGCAGCTCTACCGAACATATTGCACGAGGTTGTGACCAGCCTCCAAACCCCGCTAATATGGTCTGCCGCAACTGCGATGAGCGTAAGTGTGCCGATAATATGGGAATTCTTTGAAAAACGCATTCGAAGCTAATACTACGGCTTGACAGGAGGCCATGCCGCTCGTGAATGTCCCCAGCCCAAGAACTGGGCGAAGGTCAAATGCAACCGATGCGGACAGAGTAAGTTCAAACCCCCTTGGGATGTTGGGCAAAGTTAATCAATGATATGCAGTGGGTCACACTGTCAAAAGATGCACCGAGCCGAAAGATGATCAAGGTTCGGAAAACTACGCGAATCGACCTGATGACATGCAAGTAGCCAGGCGATCTGTTCAAGACAAGGACATGCAAGTCGCTAGGCGATCTGGTCGGCGTGAAGATATCCAAGTTGCGAAGCGATCTGTTCAAGATGAAAATATGCAGATTGTCAGGCGATCTGCTGATGACGATACCGATGTAGATGCCGGTGGCGGTATATATGCTGAGGCTGATGCTGGTAGCTACGCTGAAGCTGGCAACTATGCCGAGCATGACCGGCTCGCGGATGACAGAAACTGGTGAGCAAGAAAGAAAAACAAGAGAAAAAAAATTGACCATGAAGGCCTCGATCTGGGTAAGGGAGAAGACCGAGATGCCTCTCAATTCTAGGATTGCGCAGTTTCTTAGTTATTTCTGCCTTGAGGGACTTTCATGGGCAACCCGCAGCTGGGGGATAGTCAAAAGGATGCGCGCTCCAAAAATTTCAAAATTCGGTTTGATTCGTGAACGGATTGGCTTTTGTCTGTGCTTTCTCTGCGGCAAAGGGGCAGCCCTTTTCCGAACTATTATTACTTATTTTTTTCGGATATGGCGGCCAGACTTCTGGTTGGCAATCTAACGAATATCGTTCACTGATTTTTCTCTCAGTATAAGTTGAAAGATCAGCTTCACCTGATGCAGTCCAGTCAAATTCAGTACGTCTAGTAGTACGAAAAGTGTCCATTGCCACCAGGCATTCAAGCAATTTCCTGGCAAAGGAGCTCTCTTAGACTTTGTCAACCAGGAGGTCTATGAAAACTAGCTTCCCAGTAGCTACAATCCTGCATGATTTGTTTCTAAAGGAGTAAATAAAGTCTGATGTAAGCGATGAAGAATGAACTTCATTGAGTCGGTCTAATCTCCAATTGCTTGATTCTTTCCCAGATTAGCCCGCGTTGCAGTGAGCAATCTTGGAATTGAACCAATTAATGAAGCACAGACCTTGGGATCGTGGTTGCATCGCACACAGCGCGAAGGATCAATGATGACGGCATGACAGCAGGTGAACAATCCAATACAAGATAATCGGACTTGATTGAATCCAGCACTAACCCAGGTAAGATTCCCCGGGAACTAATTTAATTCAGTTTGACTGTCGGCATCCCTGAACCCGGGCTGACAGAGTACTTGGCCTCTGGTTCGCCGATGGTTCATGCAACGCTGTTTCATTGGAATTCTACCTCTTAAGATTCTTCACTGAAGCCTAATTACTTTATATCTCAGTTGCTAGCAGTAGTAAAACAAAATCATCAGTAGCCTTGGAGTCAGGCAGTTGCCGCATCCATTGCATGTGAGATATAGGAATACTTATCTCAGTCGTCTAGATATGAAGCTGAGCTCGCACAGAACAGTGTAATGTCCAATCATACTGGAATACCCGATTCGATCTTATCCGACAGGGATACGCAGGTCTACTCCAGGCTGGGACATGTATTACAGAGTTCTTGTAAAACCATTGTACCGTGGACCATGCCGGCCCGAATCCGGTGTTAGGCGATCAAGTACACGCATAGTCGAGTACAGAGTATATTGCAGAATGCTCGTGTGTTTGATTGGCGTTGGAAACGATACTTGCTACGACGCTAGTCTGTTCATGGGAAGCTATTGTGGGTATGCGTGTACGTAGGCTATGGATCTGGATTAAGATGCGACGGCATAGCAGGTGTGTTTTATGGGAACCACTATCTCATGGACATTCTATACGGAGGACAGGTGTTTTCTTTTCTATCAATTGCCCTCACAGTTCCAGACCATGATGAATTAAGCTTCCACAAGCCATTATGTGGCGTCCGCACGATTCGTGCCGGAACCCTAATCGTGCCAGGGTAACTATACGGGACAGGAGAATGGCCGAAACTTTGTCCCTGAGACCCATTTACAGACATATACCTTAGATTAGAAGCCGAGATAGAAGGATTTATCACTTGATCAGGCCCCATCGTGAACTCCCCACAACAATAACTCACTCATCAGACGACTGCAGCCTAGGTCCACCATAGCGAAACGGATTCCCCCAATCGGGCAAGCATTGGCGCGGTTCTGTACCGTGCGAGAAAATTTGAGCTCTCCGGGCCGACATTATTTCTAGCCGTCGATTATGGTGTATTTATGCTGAATAACACCAATGCCAATTCGGATTTCCTTTCTTTCCCTTTCTTTTTTGGTACAGGAATGTTGTTTCAAGTGGGCGTTCTTGCGGTAGTATTGAAAGCGGCCCGATTAGGCAGGCGACCGGCTTATCCTAAACGGGAAACCCGATGAACCCCGGATTCCGAATCGGCCCAACAGCCTCGGGGAAGCCGGGGTAGACTCAAGTGTAGAACTTAACAGCCCAATTCTATAATGCGATATCGAGAGGCTTTAATTAGGGGTTTATAGTGCTGCGCATACTCTGAAGTATACATAAATTTCATTGAATACAATAGACTCATGAAAACCTCTTGATATTCTTTGCTAAAACTACAGTCGACCGGGTAAATGAGTGTACCTGGTGATGATGTCATGCGTGCTACCATCCTGGCGATCGCTGCCCTGCTTTTTTTTCTGGGCGAAAGTTCTCTGCCCTTTTTCCATTCCTGTCGATTTAAATTTCCTTTCCGGGCTCGGGGGTACCTAATTTTACCATTGAATTAGTTTGCCATATACCCAAACATCTGTATATTGGTTTAATCCGATCCTAGTCAGATTGATAGACCTTCTCTTCAAAGTGGTTTCTCTTAGCAAATTTGTCGGAACGCATTAGTTCCCGAGCCCACCCGGTCGTAGTCTGGCCGCAAAGGATGATTCGGGCGGGTAAAAAGCTTTCGTCAAGCCTCGGGGAGGGCCAAGCCACGGCTTGCAACGCTGGTGCGCCGATGCCGATGATATAGTTTGTCGGCGCGGGTTGATCCCTGAACATGAAAAGATCCCTGCTCGGCACCGACTTGGCACGGGCCGAGATATCACATTGGTTTTTCGTGCTTAATATACTATGTACGAAAATAAATGAATATGTAGAGATTGAATATAGAAGAGTGAGATCTTGGGAAGATAGTCTCTCCCTCGATTCCCTCACTAGGAACCTCCGCAGGTCGCGGAGAAAAAAAATGGGGGGAGGAATCTGGGGAGGGTCCATCCGTCCAAAACGCACCACTGCAGCCCACTTTTACCATCACTACACCCACGCGAGCCACGAGGGGATCTCGGAGAGTGATGTAGTCATACACTCTATCTCTGCTCTGAAAGCAGCCTCTTTTGGCAGAAGTGCAATGTAAACGATTGGTGCCATCTGTAATTTGTACCGGGCAGATGCCGAAGTAAGCAATGACAGACAGTCGTCCTCCCGACACTCCCCCTGGTGGACCCCGAGCCGAAAGTGACCAACAACTGATGCCGATGATTATTTCTCATTCGGTGCTTTTCCCGGAGCGGAGCCGAGAGTCCCTATGGAGAGTGAATGAGGAGGTGGAGTCCCAAGTCTACCCCCAATCCGGCGACAGTGTATCGCGCTCCTAATGTGACCTTGTTTGTCCAAACTACTTTGGGGCTGATTTTCGTTTTCATTTGACAATTTGTCTGGGCCTTGAATCATGCCAGTAGTAGTGGATCCTTTCCCCTCGGTGACGAGGGTTGCTCGCTGGTGGCCGTGGGGTTCATAAATCCCATATGCTTCCCCGGACACTTTTAGATCTTCTTTTCCTTCTGTTTAACCAGAGACTCTCCTTATTTCCATTTCCGTCCACAGGTTTGGACGTATTTTGGATTTACCCAGTCTATTCAATTGGTATAAGGGCAAGCCTGGAGCATTGATTGTATACAGTCTTTCCTTCTACCTCTAAAGATCCCTGTGGTTCAATCGAAATCCGCCAACATGAAGCCTTATTTCGGACTCCGGGGTACATCCCTGAATATCATGATCAGTATCATTGCTGGTCTTGATTTCTTGTATGTTCCACGTTTTCCATCTGCTTTCTTCTAACTTCCTTTGTGCTAATGCGGTATCAGGCTCTTCGGTTACGACCAAGGTGTCATGGGAGGTCTCCTCACCTTGAACTCCTTCATCACTACATTCCCTCAAATCGATACTACTGCGGCTGGAGAGCTGGGTCTCTCAGCTGCCGAGAAGAGTACTCGCTCCACTGTTCAAGGTAGGCTCATCCATACCCAATCTTGTATTTATAGGTCGCGTACTTACAAAAGATCAGGTATCACCACCGCTTCTTACAACTTGGGATGTTTCTGCGGTGCCATTTTTTGTATTTGGATTGGAAATTACCTTGGCCGTCGCAAGACCATCTTTGTTGGTTCAGTTATTATGGTTGTTGGTGCTTCGTTGCAGGCTTGTGCCTACAGCCTTCCACACTTGATCGTTGGTCGTATCGTGACCGGTATTGGTAACGGCATGAATACCTCCACTGTCCGTAAGTTGCAAGCTCTGGAACCCAAATTGTGCTTATCAAAAATACTGACTCCATCCAAGCTACCTGGCAGTCTGAATGCAGTAAATCGCACCACCGTGGTCAGCTTGTCATGCTGGAGGGTTCCCTTATTGCTGGTGGTATCACGATCAGTTACTGGATGGATCTCGGATTTTCGTTCCTCGATCCCAGCTCGGTTGCCTGGCGTTTCCCCATCGCTTTCCAGAACGTTTTCGCTCTGATCATCTTGGTGTGTGTTATGCCTTTGCCAGAGTCCCCTCGTTGGTTGGTATTGAAGGGCCGCGAGGAGGAAGCCATTGAGGTACTGGGAGCTATTCTGGATCTCCCAGAAGACGACGCCTATGTTCACTCTGAATTTGCCGCGATTAAGGATGCCGTTCTGGCTGCATCATCTGTGAGCTTCCGCGACCTGTTGACCATGGACGAGAACCGTCATTTCCACCGTGTTGTTCTTGCCTACGTCAACCAGATGTTCCAGCAAATCTCCGGTATCAATCTCATTACATACTACGCTGCGACCATCTATGAGAAATCCATTGGAATGAGTGGTTTGATGTCTCGGATTCTGGCAGCCTGTAACGGAACAGAATACTTCCTCGCGTCTCTGCTTCCTATCTTCATCATCGAAAAGGTTGGCCGACGAACTCTGATGCTGGTGGGTGCCGCTGGAATGTCAATCTCGATGGCCGTTCTTGCTATCACCACCAGCTTTACGGGACAGACACAAGCTGGTATTGCAGCGGCTGTCTTCCTGTTCGTCTTCAACACCTTCTTTGCCTGGGGTTGGCTCGGTATGACTTGGCTGTATCCAGCCGAAATTGTGCCCCTGCGCATTCGTGCCCCTGCCAATGCTCTTGCGACTTCGAGTAATTGGATCTTCAACTTCTTGGTTGTTATGATTACTCCAGTGGCTTTTGACTCTATCGGGTACAAGACCTACATCATCTTCGCGGTGATTAACGCTTTCATCTTTCCGGTTGTCTACTTCTTCTATCCCGAGACTGCCTATCGCTCTCTGGAGGAGATGGACACAATCTTCCACAAGACTTCAAGCATTTTCAGCCTGGTCTCTGTTGCCCGAAATGAGCCTCACCGCTATGGAAAGCACGGCGAGCTTCTTGTCAACTACCAGGATACCGAAGAGCACCTTCGCCGCGCTAGCTACGTTTCCGATAAGCCCAAGAAGGGCTCACTCACTCCCAGCGCTCTGGAGGGTGGCAAGGGGGCTCATGTCGAGAACCAGTCCGACAGGACTTCCTCTGATAGTAGCTAAGTCTCTTAGCGGACTAGATGCATCTTGACGTTTCCTATCACTCAACGCCTTTACCTAACATCTCTCCGAGAACTACTCTCTTAAACATGGAAGATTGCTTTACCTTGTTGTGCTAATACAGTTGACCTGTACTCTTTGCTAGTTGGCCGCTTTGTCTTTTTTTATTTATACCCATGTTTGCATAACCATACTTTTTGCATGGATGATGACCAGGCGAGGTGGAGGCTGAGTCTCCAGGACCGCTCCTGGGATCTTATACACGACTTGTATCGAAGTTATGGCAGATATAATGAATCTCATTATTGAATTTTACGGCAATATTGCAACAATATTAAGCTGACATACTATGTCAGCTTAAAGCTGTCAGTGTGACAGCTATGTCAGCTTAGCATCCGTAGAAGCGTAGATATGCAGCATACATATATAGCTTATAAATGGACGCCGTGAACCTGTTGCTTCATCTTTCGCACGTCGATGTTTTTCCAGAGGAAGCATGAGGTCCACGTAATAAGATAGAGACAGGTTGCCGTTATCAACATCAGGCGCTGGGTTTCTCCATAGGCATGGTCAATCGCATTCCGTACAGGCGATCCTCGCTCATAAGATTGCTGTGTTTCCAAGGAGCCATAAATTCCAGCAAAGTCTGCCTGAGCAGACGCAGGAAGGAATTCCTTGAGTTTCGCTGGGAATATCCCGGTCCACATCGCGACAGCTACAGTTCCTCCGATGGAACTTCCAATGCCTGAAACAACCCCTTCCATAGCCAAGACTGCTGGGATATTGCGTTGCAAAGAAACAGCCATGACAGTCATTTGCTCACAAATGACCAACGTACCTCCGCCAAAGGCAACGAAGATTTGACACATCACAATGTAGCCAATGCTTGAATCGGGCTGACGGAATTTGATCATAAGCCCGACACCCAGAATAGTCAGAGGGACACCAAAGCAGACTGCCCACCACTTAATGCGACCATTATAGCGGAGAATGGCACCAAAGATGATACACCAGAATGTCGACCCAATAGTGTATATATTTGAAATGTATGTGGCATTTTGAACGCTTTGGTTGAACAAGACCTGCAAAAGCGAGAGGAAATAGTTATCCCAAATATACCAGGCCAAATACAGTGAGTTGACCATAACAAATGTGAAGAAAACAGTTCTATTCTTGATCAGCTCCCATGGCATGAACTTCACAGGAGCCAAGAATCTCTCCCAGAGGGTGAAGGCGATGATCAGGAGGAACCCAAAGATGATGAAGCATATAATCATGGGAGACTTCCACTGCTGCGCCTGGTAGGAGTAGAGATTAAAGGCTAGCAGGAAAAGGGAGAAGCCGGTGGTGACAATCAGCAGCCCAATGACATCGAATTCGATAAGGTAGTGAACAATCGACTGGCACAGCGTACGACCACTGCTCTTCTTCTCGACCAAGTCCATTTTCTGAGCCTTCTTCTCGATATAGTACCACAAAGCCCATAGCGGCGTACTAACAACAGGCATAACGATCGCGAAGACGCCAAATCCCCATCGATATCCAATACCTCCCGGAGCGAGGATGTGATCACAAGCGTAGCCGTAAATCCAGGGAGTGATTAGATACGGGGATGCAGCATAAGCAATCCAGAATGCACGGTTACGAAGGGCTGTTGTATCGGCAATGAAAATGGTCATGGAAAAGTCGACACAGCTGAATCCAATCTGATAGAACACTTGAGCTGCACAATAGGTCTGGACGTTCTTGCAGGCGGCCATCATGACAAGTCCGAGAGTCAGGGATCCAATGCTGAGAGCAAAAGCTTGGGGTCGTCCCCAAATATCCATGAGCTTTGCATAGGGAAACTTGATGAGGGCAGATATCAAGGATGCGATGACCAGAGTTAGACCGGTGAGGGAGTGCAATTGGAAATCACTATAGACGTAGGGTGACAGAACACCCAGCATGCCAGAGCTGAAATCTTGCAGAAAGCTGACAATCCACATGCTTTTGCTCTATGTTAGACACTAATTGAAGAATCAGAATATAATGAACACTTACAGAATATATGCCGCAATCAAAGTCTTCTTTGTCCAGGCCCTAGTACTCGCCTGTGCTTTCTGTGTACCTGATTGTGCATTTTTATCGACAATTTCATCGTCAGAGAATGTTTTATCAGTCTCGTGCAAGTTCTCAGCTGGAATCTTTTGATCGACAGGTGTTTCAATATCTTGGGCGGCAGCAGACTGGCCCTTAGAAGACACTTTGTCCGTAAAAGGGTTGGTGAATCGCTTTCTAATGGCCATGGTGCAGTGCGTTGCAGCTTTATGACAACGCAGGCCACAATGCAACGCGAAAGACGATGCAGAAATCACACAAGGTAAAAATTTACTGGCAGTGTTGGGGGTAAAGAAAAAGAAAAAGACAGATGCAACAGCTTATATGAGTACAAGGCTGGCTAAGAGTCTCGCTCGGTCCCATTACTTTCGATCTGTGTAGCATCCACTATGAGGCGGCAAAAACCGCAAATTGCAAGTTCTTCGTGCCTCGCCTGGAAATCGCCCCTGGAACATGGCTAGAGCAAGAGCCTAGTATCCCAATTGGCTTGCTATCTGATGAAAACCTGCATCTTTAGGGTAGTAATACCGACGATCACCGGCTTTGGATACATTATGGAAAACGAGGCCGGTTCTAAATTATCCTTAGCACGCTTGGCTTACGAGGAGCCATTCAAGGATCTCGTTAAATACAAATCCCCCCCCACCTCCTTTGCTTCTGAGTTTTGCATTTAGCGTGATCACGTACACAGAAGGATTCAATCAGACCCACTTGATTGATTGTGGTCCGAGTTATCTCCAGTTATCTGATTGATCTGGCAGTGCCCTTACCCCTTTCAGCGATAGTGCTTACAGTCCGCGGCCGACACCCGAGGCCATACGACGGAGGTTGAATTTTCTCTGTCTCTATCTTTGTCCTTTGAATGGGTTATCGCGGTAATGTATCGATCGAAGAGAAACAAACGACCATATGATCAATTTTCAATGGGTACATCTTGTGAATACAGTTTTGACTTCCTTGAGAATGCGCGAGATCGGGCTCTCCCTGAAACAATCCTACAAGCTGTACTATGTATGTGAAAGATCTTATACAGCCACCAAAGTACACGCCTATTGTCCATGGATATTGAGCAAAAGGTTAGAATGAATATGCCAGCGAATGGACCTTTAAGGTATTGCTTGACCTTTATTAGTAGTAGTTCTTAAATAAAAAGATACAACACACTTATACAGCGCCTTAAATCAACACTCAACTTGCAATAGTCTATATGACCCCCGGAGGCAGATTATTCATGGATGACGAGCGCTACTAGCTCGTGACTAGTCACTAGCAAAGTTGAACATCGGCAGGGCAAACTTGGAAAATCTGGCAAAAGTTGAGTCTCATTTCGGGATATCACATATCATATATTAGCCTTCAAATTTCTCTTAGATTTAGTATCATCAGGTGCAAACACCCCATCAGTGTCTTTCTCCTAGTCTTTCACAGACCAAAAGCCAATCCACCAATGATACATGCTGCAATAGCACCCGTCAATGCAATGGCACCGTTTGCGTAATGCCCAGCAGGCGCGCCATTCACACCACCATTGTTCGAGGAGCCGGTATCATCATTGGCAAGTGGTACCGAAATCGTGTTAGTGGCAGATGCAGTGGTTGTTTCACTAGATCCTGTCGATATTGTGACGGGATCGGTAGAGCTCTTCAAAGAAGTAGCAGAATATGGAGGAGTGAGTCTAGCCGTGATGAAATACTCGAAAGATTCGCTTGCCTCAGCACTGGCAGTCGCGTAAGCAGACCATCTAGTCGTCGTCGTGGTCTTCGTGGAGGTCACAGTCTTCACAGTGTATGGAGAGAAAGAGGTCCAATAATAGTACCAATAAGTCCTGTAGTAAAGCCTTAGTTACAAGCGCATATTGTCACCATTATGAAATTAGTAAACTGACCAGTAGTAGGTTGTATAGTAGTATGAGTGATAGCGATAGGTTGCTGTCGTCGTAGTCATTGTCTCGACCTCGGTCTCAGTCACAGTATCCGTCGCAGTAGAACCACTCGAAGAGTCGCCTGAATCATAGGTTCCCACGCATCCCGAATTTGGACAACAAACTCTTCTGCCATTATAAATCATACACTTATAGCCTGCACGACAATATTTCCCGTCACTGCAGCATTCACCGTCCTTGGGAGAGCAATTGTTGGTTCCACAACAATTGTACCCGATGGGACAGGTTCCTCTATCAGCGCAGCAAACTTCATTCGGATAGGCGCAGTATCCAGTTCCGCAGCATCGCTTGGCTGAAGGACAGCAAAGCGATGAATCATAAGCGCACGAACTATAACCTATACTGCATTCATAGGCACGTTTGTCGAGTCCAAAAAGATCACGAGTCGAGAGTGCACCGATGCTAGCTTCTTCGATACTTGCATTATAAGAGAGACGCTCTTCGTTCACGAGATTCTCGCCTGTCACAATTCCCGCCAGAAGGAGCAGGAATCCCGCCTGCTTCGCCATGAGCTTCATCATCGCAACTTCAGGTCTTGGCCCTCTTTTTTGTTTTAAAAGGGTAAATATCGTTTGCCTCAGAAGTGGAACAGCTCCGGGCGCCGCAGGGAATCTCCTAAGGTTTAAATAGTTTTAATAGTTTTGGATGGGACGTTGCGGCTCTAGGACTTGCGGAGGCGCCATCTGCCGGTTCGAATGAATGGGGGCACGGTGCACTTCGTATAAACCCTGGAACCGACAATTCCGACTTTGAATGGAAACCCCAAGTTTTGTGGCTGGGTGCTCAGGGCAAATAGTGAGGAAATACGAGGCATTATGCTTGGCATATACCCTAACTTCTTGTGCCTCGATGATCAATCCGTGATAGCGAAAGCTCATGGTTGGTTCCTGGACAAATATTATCCGATTTCGTATCGCTGCCAAGGCAATTAACTCGGCGCATGCTGCCCAGTGCCCAGGGCGATGGTTAGGTCGCTTTTGAGGTTTGCGCAATATATGATTCGGGGTTTTAGGGCTAGCCGGCCTCGTGATTATTTGGTGCTACAAGGTAATTAACTAGCGTGTCCGAATACGAGGTCTTGAGGGGAAGGGAACTTCTTGATCCAAGAAGTCATATAGCGTCTAATCTAGTCAGAAACTACTAGTTTGAAAGGCGAAGGGGATCCATGCCCATGGAGCTTCTGATGTTTGAATACTTCCAACTATATAGCATTGACTAACTCTGAGCTGTTCAACAGCTTAAAAAAAGAGCTGCTTACTACAAGTATCATACTAACAAAGTAGCTCTTCACGCCTACTTGAATGCATGGAAATCTGATTGGAAAAGCCTCATACCACACTACTTGGGTAGTATGTTCCCGATTGTCCTTTTATACCTCAAGTTGCAAAGCGACGAAGTATACTACTTCGTTCCATTGGTTGAACAATATGCCATAGACGAGTGCATTAAAGGTAGTACTATAATTAAGTATACCAAACTCCAATATAAGTAAATTGAGGAATGTTCACCGTATGCTGCTCATCATCCATTTCACTCATTTTGATCGACTCTACTGATATCCATTGGAACTTGAAGCTGAACCTCGCCTGTTCTAATTTAGACTGTTTTGATTGGTCACATCCTTCTAAGGTGGCTTACATAACCACCATGATGCCTCTTTTATGCCTGTTAAACAAGGCAATTATTCCAAATCACGTGCAATTACCGAGACCGGCGATGAAAATCAGGTGACCCTACTCTGATCCTTCGAACGAACAGTAGGACAACTTGAATGAAATTGTTGATTTTACGAGGTGATTGCCATAAATAAAAGAGTGTCAGAATCATCAGCAAATTTCTACGGATATCCTGGCTGAGAGAATACAAAATCGTCTTGCTACTGTACATAATTCGAAAGCCAAAAGGTAGCCGAAAATAAAATAGAATAAAGAATGGGGTATTGGCTGTAAATAAAGTAAATTTCTGGAAGTCTAGAATACCTTCGAGGATGGATCTGGTGAAGATAACCTTGGAAAGATATCTGACAGGCGCCGATCAACGCAAGGGAGGTGACCTGATCGGAAGTACCAACTTTCCGGGGATCTACTCAACCGGAGATGAAAAGAATTCGGATGAGGCTTGAATCTTATCCTCGGTGAGCGCGAAGTAGCCCGTTGGGAAAGCTTCTCCGTCCACTCGTGCGCGCGCCGAGAGTCGGACGCTCCATCGATTGGGTTTTCTTTCCCGCGATGAACTGTACTTGACAACTAAATAGTCTTGCATAGTCTTGTTCTCCTCTGCTCTCCTCTCCTCTCCTGCTCTTATTCTCTTTTTTTTGTTTCTTTTATCTGAAATAAACAGCGTGGATTGGAGTTGAGTCATCTGCTTTATCAGATCTGCAAACGTCTCCGCCTTCCCAACTTTTTTTTCTTTGGTTCCTCGTTGACGAACTTCCGTGTCAACGCGGAGTTGTCCGAGAATACTATCGGCCAGTTCGTTTCCAGGTAGGTATATGCGATGTGTACTCTCTTTCTCGTGGTTTTTGTTCTTTTTTTATTTCCCTCTAGCGCAGTTCGGAGTGTCTTGAGAACCTCGGCAAAGTTCCCGACTCATTCAGGCCATCGGAAAGACCGCCCGCTAATTGGTCTCCGTAGGAGTGTGATTTTTTCATATATTCTGCGCTAACCCTAAATCAACCCACTTCATGGGGAGGATTGCTCAAAATATAGGGTTCTGAATCAAAATGGCGACTATGGCACCCGAAGACGGCGGCAAAGGCCCTGTCTCCGAGGACATCAATGAGCAACTACAATCCAGAGCCTTGGAAGATGATCTCGAGCCAGGTCATTTCGACGTGGCTAACATTGAGCGAATCTACAGGTGAGTCAGAAATCGCATGGAGCACAAAAAGTACACCATGATTCTAATAAACGACAATAGAAAACTGGATCGTCGAATCATTTCTGCATTCTGGGTCCTTTACTTCCTCTGTTCAGCCATCCGTTCTAATGTCGGCTTGGCGCAGACCATGAATGAGGACTCAGGGCACGATCTTGGAACTGTTCTGAATCTGACTCCGCATCAGATCTCCACGGCCCTTGCGCTCTTTTACGTTGGCTATGTTGTATTCGATGTGCCATCTAATCTGGTGATGACTCGTTTGAGCCCCCACGTCTGGATGAGCCGGATTGTCCTCAGTGTTGGCTTGATTGGTACTTGCATGACTGCCATGAAAGCTGAATGGAGCTTTTAGTGAGTATAAATCATCGCCAAATTGGATATCCGAGTTCTATACTAATCTATATCCAGTCTCCTACGTCTCCTTCTTGGTATCGTTGAAGCTGGTCTTTGGCCAGGCATGACATACTATCTCACTTTGTTTTACCCGCCTTCGCGGATTGGCAAACGAATCGGCTACTACTTTACTGCTTCGCAGGTTTCAGCTGCCGTTGTCGGTCTCGTCTCCGCCGGTTTCCAGAAAATGGATGGCGCAAAGGGATATGTTGGTTTCCAGTGGATGTTCCTCATCTGGGGTGTGGTCACAATTGCCCTCGGATTCGGCCAGCTGTGGTGGTTGCCAGACCGTCCCACTCCACCCGGGGAACCACTTCCCAGGCGTCACAAGCTTTTAAGATGGCTGCCAGATACTCCTCCTGCATTGACTGGCGAAGATGCCGTAGTCCACTACCAGGACATGAAGCGTGTTTATCATAGTCCTAACTGGTCGTGGATGGATCTTCTGCGTGTCTTCATGGACTGGCGACTTTGGCCCCTTCTCATCATGTACTTCGGAGTCGTTGGAGTCGGTATCGGTGTTCAGCTATACGCAAACTTGATCATCCAGGCGATCAACCCGAATTTGAGCGGTGTTGTGATCAGCTTATTGACTGCTCCCATTTGGATTGTACGTGCTCTCCTACCCTCACCCTCTGGCAAATGAACTGGGACTAATTGATGTACAGATGGATTTGATTGCTATTGTCATCGTCACACCTTTCTCGGACCGCTTCCATCGTCATCGTGCTCTTTTCTTTTCTATTCCGGTTTTGCTTCAGATACTCGGCTTGCTTCTGACTAGCTACGCGGGCAGCGAAGAGAATCCCTGGCCCCGCTATGGTGGTCTGCTGATCGTCGGCTTTGGTCTTGGTCCTACTGTTCCAATCACCATGACATGGACCGCCGAGATTTTCCAGCCGCGACACGGCGAAGTCGGCGTGGCAGCTGCGTCTGCTGTAGTCTCTGGATGGGGCAACCTCGGTAGTATTTTGACAACATATGCTCTCTACTCAGGTTGGACGAGTGACTATGAGGCCCCAGGACGTCAAAAGTATCGAAAGAGCAACCTGGTGATGGTCGGAATCTTGATCGCTAGTATTCTGGCCGCAGTTCTTATGCAGATTCTTGTTCGTGTCCTCGATCGTCACCAGCGCCGCACTGATGATCTTGACGGAGCAGCCGCGCGGGAGGTTGAACAGCGTGGGCTAAAGGGCCTGGGGTCGGGAGTGAGTCGGTGGATGCGTCGCGCGAAGAATGTCGCCCATTAATGAAAGTGTGTAGTATATAGAATATTTTTTTTCATCCTTGCTCAGATTAATCTTAATGAATCTTATTCGATCAGATCAGATCACGCAGATTTCATCTTCTTGTTTATCTTTTTCGTCTTGAGTATACATCTCTAATTGTATCTCGTTGTTCTCGAGCACTTTCTTGTGCTCACAGGAAAAGACGTATTTCTCAAGTCGAATACAGCACCCACATTCATTTGTACAATGCGAGTACAGATAGACTGGAGGTCTATCCGTATGATAATCTCGCCAGATCCGTGCTTTATCACAGCATTGACAATCTCGCGCGCAGCAGCCGTTCCTCGCCTTGCACATTGCTCTCCCATCTCGTAGATGATCACCGGGACTTTTCCTCATGTCTTCTCGAACCATAACACCTTTGGGTTGTTTTCTCAGCAGCTCCTTGAGCTTACTCCAATTCTCTTGCAGTTTGGCGGATATCTTCTCCAGCTCATCAGCCATCTCACGCAATTTAGCCTCGTTCATCGACTGCATAGCTCCATCTTCAATTTCGCCGGGGATTCTTTCCATCTCTTCTGCTAAGTAAATTTGCCGTTGAACCAAGAGAGCTCCTTCAGCCGCCAAATCATTCTTCTCCTTCAAATATGCTTTCTCCCTATTTGAGGCTGTCATGGATTTGCCAACCGAGACAGTGAAGTCGAACGCTGATCGCCAATTCTTCTTGCTAAAATAGGTTTCGAATCGTTCGATGACATCGAAACCCAAGTCGTTGAGCATGCAGACTACGACCGTCGCCAGACCATAAGATAGAAGTCCAAAGATGATTGAAACAGCAGAAGCTGCGATTCCCAAAGGGAATAGAAGAAGAAGGGGTGGTAGAATCTGGCCTAGGTCAATGAACGCCATTTCGATTCAGAATCCCAGCAGGATAAGAGATAATGAGAAGGAAAAATTCGGCCCCAAGGGATTTGATGTCTTAAAACATTATCACATGATTTAGTTCACTGACGAGGCTGAATTTGTAGTGGGGCCACAACTGAGCAATTATGTTTGTTTGGATTGGAGATGTGAGGGTTTTTATACTACACATCAAATCAAGACATCTAGTAGAATCCAACAACTGAGCATTTAAATAACTATACTGCCATCTTTAATGGGAATCCGAATATTTGGATGACGACCTCGTCATATTGATGCCCGGGAGCATCAATACCTGCCTAGATCCATACTAGCTATGGTCCATCAACCTAGCCAGCCATCAACCTCTACCTAGAAAGATAGGTATCTTTGGGTGCAATTGCGCTCAAACTCGCTATGTATAACAGAAGGGCGGGCACTTATTTCCTGTTTTATTGTCCTGCTTGAAGTCACCCAGTACCAACTTGGGGCTGCTAGGACCGAGGCCTATGTGTGTTGATTCGGCTAAACGGGTTTGAGAGAAGAATCTCCTCAATCATTTTCGGATTTTGGAAGCATTCGGCGAAGTTGCGGCATATGTCGTTCAGAAAACAGGTTGTTTCAAATTCGGTCCCCATGTTAAAAGGCTTGCATTTAAAGCCGTTTAATGTATCAAATCGTCAATGCTATCCTGCTCCAGGAACCCATACAGAAGATCATTTGAGAAGGACTCATTCCAGTCATCGAAGAAATAGGGCTCTATTGATAGATCTGCACCTGCATCTGTGCCCAATGTATTTGACACGATATCACCCACGCGGTCTTCCTCAATGCTCGCCCACTCTTCTTCGGCTAGTCTCTCGGGATTTTCACGAGTTAGATCTAGAGTGACCCCTCTTGTACTCATCAACCTCTTGATAATGAGAATTGTCTTTTCAACAGCCGGGTTGGGGACCGCCAGCTCTTCCAGCCAGTGGAGACTTCGCTCCAATGTAAACCGGCACTCGTTCATCATTTCGTTGGTATTCACGCCTATGTTGCGAGCATGTATAGTACACGCCACGTAGAGACCGTAGCTGACGAGATACGGGGCTCCCCTCAGTGTATATAGCTGTCGATATCTAGCTACTATCTGTGTAATCTTCTCTGCTGCCTCGGAGCATTGTTTCCATGATGTTTTCGGAGGTGAAGCCGAACGCAGATAAGTATCAGCCACCAATGGGCGATGAAGAAGTATTCTCATTGCGTGGTAAATTATGTGTAGGCAGAGAACATTTGGAGCATGGCTCACTCTTGAAGAGGTGTGACTCGAAGAATCTATCCGTAGTCCTTCCGGAAGATTCTCCTCCCATTCCTGTAATAGGTTGTCAATACTTCGTAGACTCGATTGAGCGCTTTCCACCGTTGCACCAACAACATAGAACTCATCAATAATACGAGTCATAATTTTTGAGAGAAGACAAAGTCTCTGAAAACACGATACCGAGTATGTCGGATATTGAGGTCTGCCTCTTTTCCTAATATGCTCTGATGAATCCTCATATGGAGTCCAAAGTTCATTTTCTTCCATGATATCTTTGAACTCAAGAGAGACGTGTGCATCGCGTAATTTTATAGCAAATGGCCTTCCCAGATATAAACTTTGAAGTTTGTCACAGACAAAAGCGCCCCAGAATATTCTCTTGCGAACTTCTTCTTCTATCGCTTTATCGTCGGGTGTTTTGCGATCGATATGGAGGCCAAGGTCATATACCATTCGCAGGGCGTAACCTGTAAGAAGCCACCCTTTTGTAGTCACACCCCGAGCCACATAGGTTGATCCAAGCAATAAAAGCCCGACTATAGTCGCTAGACTTGGTCGAAGTAGGAGATTCTCTTGGACTAGCAGTTCATCGCACCGTTGAAAGAATCTAAATCCCACCTCTTCCGAATTGCCGAATGTCTCTCTAAGCTCTGGTCTAGTAGAGAATTTGCTAGCGCAGGCAAAAATGCTGTTCAGTAGAAACTTGGATCCAAATTCACCGCCATTTAATAAGTCACGGATTATCGCAGGACGATACGTTAACAGAAACGTGTGATGCTGTCGATTCCAATGAAGCTCGAGAAGATGAGTTGCTAAGTCCATGGGTACACCATCTAGATCACTGAGTGTCATCAATCGAGATTCCAGTTGTCGTGAAAGGGCAGCATTAGCGACTAATGCGTTTTCCGTGTTGGTAGTAGCTGCACTCTGAGAAAATGAAAGGGTAGATGGGATGGTTTGCCATGCGGATGAAGGTCCGAAACTGTTCAGATCCCCGGATTCATCTACTGAGATGTAGGATGATGTATCGAAGATCGGTTGGCGAGACACTGACTGAGTAAGCCCTGACTCGTCAGCTTTATCACTGAGCTCTTCCCTAGTATCAGCAATGTCTTCGACGTCTCCATGGCCAGGCGACGTGGCATTCCCCTGCTGCAGCGTAATCGAAGCTCTATCTTTGCCTGAGTGAAGAGCTCGCCATAATCTTTCGGGCGTGGCAGCACTTTCTAATCGTTGAATGAAAGATAGAAGGCGTTTGTTCTCTGAACGCAGAGAATTTATCACTGCCTTTGTAGGTCTGTAGCGGGATATCAACGGAGTTTCTAACACGATTCCGATTAAAGATCAGACTCACCTCGGCTTCGGCGAAGCTATTTGATAGACACAGTCTCTTCCATGATTACAGCATGTTTTGCAGGATGGTCGACGACCGTCACAGCGAACCTTTCTGGCACGACAGAACTCACAGCTTCGGATAAGCGTCTTTCGTATGCCTGCTTGGTCTGGCATGTGGAAGTTGAGGATGCTAGCAGATATAGATCACGGATCTCTAACCAAGACTTAAGAACCGTAATGGCGATTGCGTTGATTACGATGACGGAGAAATATGATTTTCTGGCAGAGTGGTGGAACCCGGGGTTTCTAGAATGTGGGGTTCGGCTTCGGCTTGATATTGAGTTAACCGAGAGAGAGCATCAAGCATCACGAGTAGGCAGATCATAGGCACCGAGTCCATGGGTGAGCACGGTGATGGCGTATAAGATATAACGCTTGGGGCCCATCATCGATATGATGTGGTACTGGGGGTGACACCATGTCTGCAAGGACTTACAACTCAGGTATCGGATTTGCCTCGAGATAGTATATTTGAAGATGCACATCAAGATCTATAAATTATACTCAAGAAAATAAGAATGAGGTGTTGGTTCAAACGATGGTTCTGTTTTCCATCCATGTAATTGTTCTATGCTATTGTACGTATCACATAACCCACAGTGTGGGAGGTTAAAAGAAACAAAACGAAGAGATTCGGCGAGTGCAACGAGGGAGTGAAACTGAACGCAGAGGCGGACCCTGGCGCCGGGAGAAGGATGGGATAGGGTTCAGATGATAGTCGGCAAAGTAGTAGAAGAGACAAAGGACAAAAGATAATAATCTATGGGCTCCCTCACGCAGTCAGGCCGCTCTCATGGTCCGGACTCCCCGTTGATGCCGAGGGTATCGGAACGCTAAGACCAGATGAGTTTTTTCCATTTAGAGGCCACCACACATTGTCTCAACGATGATACCAGTAATTTGGTAAGGATCAGCGTTGGAGGCGGGGCGGCGGTCCTCAAAGTAACCCTTGCCGTCCTTGGCGACTTGGCGGGGGATACGGATGGAGCCACCACGGTCAGCGACACCATATGAGAACTTGTCGATGTTACCAGTCTCATGACGACCAGTGAGACGCTCCTCGTTGCCCTCACCATAGACGGCAATGTGCTCGACGTGGCGGGCCTCAAACTTCTTCATGGCAGCCTCAATAGCCTTCATGCCGCCCTCAGCACGGGTGGAAGCAGTAGAGACGTTGCTGTGGAGACCGGCACCGTTCCACTCGCCCTTGATGGGCTTGGGCTCGAAGGAGATGCGGACACCGAACTCCTCAGCGACGCGGTGAAGGATGAAACGAGACATCCAGAGGTGGTCACCCACTAGAAACTCGGTTAGCTTCTATCTTATGATACTGGTAAAAGCCAGGATATTGTAAAAACTTACTGTCGATGCCAGGGCAGGGGCCGACCTGGTACTCCCACTGAGAGGGCATGACCTCAGCGTTGATACCGGAGATGTTGATGCCGGCGTACAGGCAGGCACGGTAGTGAGCCTCGACAATGTCACGGCAGTAGACCTTGCCGGTACCGACACCACAGTAGTAGGGACCCTGGGCACCGGGGAAACCACCACGGGGCCAACCGTAGGGCCAGCCGTCGGTGCCGAGAAGGGTGTACTCTTGTTCAAGACCGAACCAGAACTCCTCCTTGGCGTTGGTCTCCATCAGACGGGCAGCATCGTGGCGGTAGTTGAACTTGTTGGGGCTGCCATCGGAGTCCCAGGTCTCGCAGAGAACAAGGATGTTGTCGCCCTGACGGAAGGGGTCGGGGAAGATAGCGACGGGACGGAGGTAGACATCGGAGTTGTCACCGGGGGCTTGGCCGGTGGAGGAACCGTCGAAGTTCCATTCGGGGAGCTGGTCAACGGATGTGACAGGCTTAGAGAGAGTCTAGCGAGTGATCGATTGATTAGCCGATGTTTTATCTCTTAGGACGATAACAACCACGACCATGCCCCTCTTTTTCACACGTGATACGGGAGGCTGCAGGCATCGCGTGGGGATCTCCGGCTTATCGAATTGCTTTCGATAAGAGAACGCCACCACACTTCGCCGCAAGCCCAGACCACGCATTCATGCATGAGATAGAGGGGCAGTAGCGAAGACAAGAAAAAAGGTGAAAATGAGTCCGATAAGCACATACCTTGGTCTTGGAGCGGGTTCCACCAGTTGAGTCAATCCAGATATATTCGGCTTGAACGCGACCGCGTTGGTCCAGAGACATGTACTTCATGAGCTAAACACCCCCAGGGCAAGTCAGTATTATGTATTTCCTCTCTGGCTCAAAGGCCATTGTGGAAATCCAAAGCATCGAGAATCAAACGCACATTCTCCGTGTTGGAGACGACAGTTGAATCAGCAGCCTGTTGAAAAAGAACAAATTAGTATTCTGATCGACTTTTCTGAACAGAACTGGAAAATTCTTGACTCATTGTGAGTGAGTCAGAAATTCCCACCAGGAGGCACGTACCATAATGAATGGTGATGTGATGTGAAGCGTTGAAAAACACGAGTGATCAGACTTGCAAGGCAAGCTGGTAGTTTTTTGGTATTAAGAAGATATAAAAGAAATCCCGAAGGATTGAAAAAAGCACAAAGAACTGATGGATGGAAAATCCAAAAGGAGGGAGAAGGGTGAGTTTTTAGATGGTGGGGAGGGGGGGGAGAGGAAAGATAAAGATTTAAATTTAGTCACTGGCCTTTTGGGGGGAAAAACGGAGAATGAGGAAGGCGCGGGTCAGCCACTCCCGAAACCGACTAGTGGTATTTTATGTACGTACTGTGACGGGTCTGTAATACCCAATACGGCCATGGGCCAAAAGTGCCTCATACTAAAATGCATTCCTCCTGCCCGAAACCGGGGTCGTTGGGGAAACAAAAAAATCGCTCGTCGCATGTTTGAGTTATTTTGCTTCTTTTAATAAAGATAGTCTACAAGTGAGTCGTAAGGGGATCACTAAAAAAAGGGGGGAGTGTAAAAATATCAAATTGAAAATATCAAAAATGATTCACAAAAATTTCAAGCGAGACAAGCGCAGTTTTCTTGGGATTCAATCCCCAGCTACCGGAATTTCAACGCCACCCTTCCGTGTCATCATCGTAGCATCATCCAAACGCTGCCGTGCCCGGTCGTCGCCGAGAAGTTCACGACAATCACAAGCGATCATCCGCGATGTAAATCCATTCAGGCTTCATATTGGTTCCTCGGCCGTCGACTTCTGAATGGAGTCTTCCAAGCTCCGCGTTTTCAAGTTCAATGTATATCGTAGCCTGCCGTTCAACATTAATACTGCATATGGTATGTAGACCGCCACTCGAGAGGCGGCGGATATCTGACTCCATCAATCAGTATCTTTTTTGTCTTTTCTTTGATCCTTTTAATAACTATTTGATTGCTTTTTCTTTTGATACTCGTGATAGCTCGTCATTGTACTAGACAAGGTCCAATCATTGACCAGACCTTGTAATGGGGCCCAGTAATATGATCAATCCTCCTCCTCCCGTTGGACCGATAACAACTTGCGAATGACCCTAGAGCCTCGCCCTGGCCTCCAAATTTATCAAATCCAACGCTATCTATTGGAGCAATCCGCGTATCTGTCTCCTAGATCTGGTCAGGGGCTGTCACGTCTGATCTCCTGTAGCCGTAGAGGAACCCCACGTCTTATCCAACTTGTAGGATGGGAATCCCGAGGGGAAAATCCGGGGGATCGTACCCCTCGATTCGGTCAAGCACAAACCTCTTTGATCGGATATTTACGAATATTGTCGTTCTTCGCATTGCTTTGCATCCTGCAGCATCAGAGAGAATAAATAAATCGTGCTGGTAATATTGCGAGGATACTGTTTTAGTCTGATGCATATCAACGAAGGACTCGCATGGTACGTATATGTAGATAGACCTGTGGCGTGGCAGCTTAATCCGCTATCGTACAGGGGGAGCTGGTGTTACTACTGTAGGAATAATTAAAGAGCAAGCTATCAAATTTATCGAATTACTATATAGTATCAAAGATGATACTCTCACCGTAAATCTAAATTATCAGACGTCCATGCACATGCTATATCTTTCGAGGATCATCGGCGATCCAATATCATGTACACAGTAGATACGGTCACAGCGACCTTTCAGGAGACGTGCTTGAGCTTTGTCACATCAGCTACTCACCGTTGAAATCCCTTGATACAAGGGTTGGTATCTCGATTGCTCGATCAGCTAAGTTTACCTAGGGTATAATCCTTGAGTATACTGTATGGCACGATTGGTTATCACAACTTTCGCGCTGCCGCGTGGCATGCCCCTCCGACCTTCCTCCGGAGTCGTATGAAGTTCTAGTTCTTCAGATATTCATCATCTAGACCGTATCGGCCACGGCGTACCTGCAGCGGTGTCCAATATTGCGCGATATACACATTTTACCATGGGCTGTAATGCATCGATACCCTACCCACCGACCTCTCCATCTGCATCGTGTACTCCATACACAGGCATTGTGGAACTGCACCAGCAGATACCAGTCAGTACCGATACGATCCGCAACTCCATCGACCCTCATCGACCCCCATCACCCAGCCACTTCGAGTCGTCGACCAAGTGGAGCGTGGCAAAACATTCTCGAAACCTCCGCCGAAGCACCAATCACGCGGTTTTTTGGTCCAATGGAACCGCCCCGATGCCGGCCACGGCACTGGATTTCGGTGGTATCACGAGTCGCGTTGAGTTTTCTCCATGGATTCACCCATTTTGTTTTGAATTTAGATTACATGTACTCGGCTATGTAAAAAAAAAAAATTCAAAAAAATTAAATTCTTTTTTTTAATTTTAGATGTGGGAAAATCCGCATTTGGTAGTAAGGGGGTTTGTGTGGTGTGGGCGGATAAAAGGAATTATAGCCATTGTGCGATAAAGTGTACAGTAGTAGTAGCATTGTACTATGTAGAAACAAGGATATCTCCAGATTCATACCAGTATGCTCTGTGTGCTGTCTAAAAAAGTGGCGACTTGCTCCTCCCCCGTATTTTGGAGCAAATGGCTGTTCAGCACGGTGTCAAAATGTCGGGGTGTTTAGGAAGAATGCGGGAGAGCGAGCTATTAGTGGGCTACACAAAATGGAAGGGTTCCGATTTCTCCCCCTTCAGCCCTGTCCAAGAATATCTGAGACCTCCCAGTACATACATAATACTCCTACCTCCTCGCTCCGGCTGACCATCAAATCTTAGTCTCGGCCAAACCCGAATCCTCTATTTATTTTTATTTCTTTGAAGTATTTAGAGCGAGCGAACAGTCAGCTAGGATATCATGTTGCACAGCCGCGCTGATTCTATTTCGATTCATCTGGACAAGAATAGGTGAAACACCTAGCCACTATGGTAGTGTGCGGTTAGTCATCTCGATAAAGATAGACTACTGTATGGCGCACCTACAGTAGAATTCTATACCCTAGGGTAGATGAGATACCCTAACCCCTAGTCACACAATGAATTCAAACCAGTGGAATACAGCAGGTATTCACAAAACACCAACAACTTGAAAGAATTATACAAAGTGGTCCCTCATGGAGTACTTTGGAACTCAGAAAATCTGGTTGATGACTCTTTTTGTCGGAGATCGACAAAGGCCCTGGCTTTCTTATCGGCCGTTTCTCATTGGTCTGACACATGCTGCTGACTACCAATTCTTGGCACTTTCATGTACATACTGTATGTACATATGTACTGTACATGCAGGCACTGTACAGTTACCAACGGGCACCATGTAAACCATATTGGTACATACTGTACTCTTACTAAATATTCTACATACACCTACAAACTGCATATCCTTATGGATCAACATTCACATACGCTATACACTTACGCTTCAAATATTCCATACACAAGGCATTTATCCCAAGAGAAGTGGGAGAAGATGAAGTGGGGTGGGGGGGGGGGGGGGGGGGGGGGGGGGGGGGGGGGGGGGGGGGGGCACTGCCAACTCCATATGCTACTCGTTTCCCAGGCACTGATAACGATGTCATAGCGTCCCCATCCTCAGCCATGGCAAAAGCCTCATATGGTGGGGAGGCAAGACTCACCACTGGTCCTGATAAACCCTCAAGTGTACACTATGTCCAAACTAATTCTCTAGAGTGTAAGCCGTTGGTATTGCAGCTGACAAGTATTCTTATTTCCTGTGATCTTGGTGCTTGAGCCGAGTTTGAGGTAAAATATTCCACCAAGCAGATTGGCTGTTTCCTTTGCTGCGCTTTTTCGCCCGCTTCTGGCGCGTCATGGGTCATGATTCTTGGATGTTCTAGGTTTGTTGATTCGGGCATTCACGCTTTTTCTGCTGTTTTGGATGGTCGCCGATGCGCGTTCGACGTAAAGCTGCAGAACTAATGAAACACCCCGCACGGTTAGAGGGTAAAGCCGGATGTTGATCGACTAATCTATGTAATAATGATGATTCTGCATTGGCACTAACGTTTCAAAGAGTCAAACCGTACGAGAAATGAGCATTCCTCGTGTACTCTCTGTACTGACATCTAGATCATGTGATGTCACCGAGCCCTGGGTACTGCTGAGTCTGATCCTAGCAGTACCTACTTGTGCATTGCGGCTCCATGAAAACCTAACAGTAAGATTTCTACTGCTTTAGTTAAAGTAAGTACGGTAGAACAGGTAAAAGAATCAAGTTCGATTGGATTGGATTGTACTGCTAAATTCGTCAATCCCTTTTCCATCCATTCTGAATTCATATTTAAGATGACCATGTGCCAAAATACATGTCCATTCAGTATCGCTCTGCAAGGATTTGTTTCGATACTTCATAGTGGCTGGTCATTTCAATTTGGTACCTGTCAATCACTTTGACGGTTCCTTGCCGCTGTGCTGCACTGCACATCCTGTCAATCGCTTATGCATGCTGTACGCCCAGCGATAGATCGACCTCCGATCTTATCAGGTCATGCATATATAAACTTCGATGCTGCACCTGTGCACTGACGGTGTACCATAATCCAACCTTGATAACGATTTGACAGCGAATGGCACCGCTGTCATATGGCATGCCAAGGGCTAGTGGTCGTACCTGCAGGTCTGAGAAAGCTCGCAGATTAGGACAGCTGTGCCGACTGTACGCAATGACAAACAGTAGGGAATGATCAGAGACCATGAGAAATTCAGACGACCAGCCTCTAGAGCTGCGGAATTGCCGGTAAGTCTCATCGGTCTCAGTCTCAGCCTCAGCCTCAGCCGCTGCTGGTTCGCTGCCGCTGCCAACGCAGGACCCACTCTACCAGAGTGCCAATATCCTGTGAGATCTCTATGACCCTCGCGATCTTCTTGTGAATATCTTGCAGCTCAGATCCCAGTTCATCTGCTCCATGCATCTCCGAATCACCACCGGATTCTTTTCCTTTGTTTTGCGCAAGCCCTGAGCTGTCTACCATGTTGATACGACCATTCAAACCAACCTCAAAGCATATTGATATTAATGGGTCATCATGCCCCGTTTGATCCATGGCCCGACTGGAATTAGTGATGAAAAGCATGACGGCCGGCGCTTGTCCAAGTTGCGTGCGTAGTGTGAGGTCTACCATGATTCCATCATTCGCAGACTCGCCAGGCTGGTCGTCGGTTGTAGAATTGGTGTCTGTACCACCCAGGAGAAATTCAAGTCGATCTTGATTCGGATCATCGTTACTCAAGATGGTGATCCCATCGGTTTGAGAGAACAAGTCCGAAAGAGGATCCGCAGGTAATGAAGGATTCAACGATGCTTTTTTCGATGGCTTGACTTTCTCTTCTTGCGACTTGGGAGAGTTAAAGATCCTTCTCACCAGACTTGCAACAAGAGCGTATTGGCGAAGAACCTTTTTCGAAATTAGTATCTTTACATACAATGTTAAAATTGAGAGGACTTACCGGTAAGATGTCAGCGAGCTGCCGAGGGTGAGAGAAAGGCAGACTGGAAATTGTTCGACCCGTGACAGACTCGAATGCTTGGAAGGTGTATATATGATTCTTTGGACGGATGGTCCCCGTTGAATCGGGTGCTTGTATAGATGCAGTGTGTTTCCGCCGGCCGAGTTGAGCTGCTGCGTCTGTTGTTGTCCCGGGGACCAATAACCCATCGTAGGTGACCATCTTAAAATCCTGCGGTAATTGCATGCCAAGATGTCGATGAATTTCAGAGGCAGCAAGGATTGGAACATCAAGAGGCGGTTCTAATTTGGCGACAAATCGGCGATTTGGTGGTGAGTGCTCTAACATAGTTGAATCAAGGGCCATCGGATCGGGATGGTCACCTTGGGGTAACCGCATTGTCTGCGGTGGCTCAAGCCAGTTGACAGATCCTGCTGACCCAGCTGAAGGTACTGGCTCACTGTTCTCCCCAGATGTAAAAATTTCGCTTCCAATCCATTCTTTTGAGATACGCAAGGACGGATATCCTTCTTCGCATTCAATCATTATGGCCCATATTTTCAATTGATCGTCCAACTCTGGGTCTGACTCTTGCATTCCGTCAATTACCATTGAGTCGGCAGATGTGTCGGGCTTTTTGGAGTCCAGAAGCTTTGCTTGCTCAACCCAATACTCTAGACCTAGTCCGACCCGTGCGCCTTTATGCATTGTCGGACGACCAATGACTCCAGCGCAAAGATGCTCATGCTCTCCACCGTATTGGCTATCCTTGCCTTCTTCCATCCAGATGCGCTTCAGATTCTCCTCAAGCCCCTCAAGTGCCTCGAAGCAGTTCACCTGCTGGCTAAGCTTGTCCAGCTTGGCGAGCCATTGCAAATTTTTGTAAAAAGGACCAAGGGATCTCCATTTCCCAGAGGCAGCATCCTGTATAGATTGTTTGAGATTGCGCTTCAAAACCAAAGTAGCAGTTTCGCGCCGCTCCCCTTCTGTATATTCCGGTGTTGCATATTGTAGATTGACGTCTTTGACAATGTCATGACCGGCGTGAAATTCGATCTCGAGATCAACGAAATTGCCCGCGATATTAATGTTGTCATCCTGCCAGAGACGCTCAAGACCTTCCAGTCTACTCAGTCGCTCGATTCCCTCCCGGGAGACACCTCTTCCCGCAACGCGCGCGCGAAGACTCTGAACAACTTCTTCAATGCGGTGTCTTTGTTCTTCGTCGCTGTCTCTCGGGACCCCGAGCTTGAGACCCTGCATTCCCAGATTCTGAATGTCGTTCTCATTCATGCTGGCACCGACAAGTGTGTCATGCACAGCAGGAGAAGGGCTGATGCCCGCGTAACCGCCCAGTGCCAGCAGCGCTGAAGGAGAACTAAAATTTACCGGATCATCCACACCACTTGTTGCCACGAGAGGGGTGGTATATTGATGCGACGAAGTGCTCGGTGGTTGATTCTGTCCCGAGTTTGAAGCTGTCGGGGTTCTCATTGAGGGCGATTTATGAGCGATTGAGCGGGAGAGAGGCGCAGAGGATGGGCGTGGGGACGAGGTGAGATGGGTGGGGGTTGTACCCGGTTTAGCTGATGGAGTCGCCATGGTGCAAGTAGCGGATTCCAATTGTATGAATGCGATATCTTTCACTAGGGCTTGGTATAGGAGCTGGTTGGCTAGATAATGCGGTCGAGATGTAATGAGCAAGCAAGTGAATGGATTGAACAGCCAAGATCACTCGTGACAAACGTAGGACTAGGCCAGAGCTGAGACCTGATGGGAGTGGTTTACCAAATTGAAGACCAATCCACTCTGCGCACAAAGCAAGACGCTCAACCACTGCAGCTTTGAAGTCAACAGCTCCAACGTTGAATTGGCGATTGGCGCTTTCCCGCAGCACGGCATAACAAAACGTTCTTCTCACCGCCCGGGGAGATGACCGCATCCTTTCAAGCAAGAAACCACAAGGACAACAGCTCTGTCCTTTCAATTACAAAATCTCCAGGTTGAACCCTTACGTGTGTGAAAATGCTCGCGACAAGAGCATTTGGCCGCAAGGCCATCGGTATGCACAGATGGGCCCGTGTTCGCAAAGTTTCTACTTTGGAGGGCAACCCATATATAGTATGTGATTATGAATGTTTTCTATGACGCTTGCGATTCTAATACATGTTGCTTTAGTATGTTTTTCCCAGTGAAGGGCCGACATCATCGCATATTCTTTCACTCCTGCCGTCCAAGCCAGTCAACCCAAAACTTGCCATCGGAGTTACTACAAAACTGCCACCAACGACAGATTCATTAACGGAGAACCCCAAATTTCTCGATATCCTCCAAGATGTCTTTGCCAGATATGCCCATGAAGATCCAGACGCACAATCTCAGGCCCAAGTTATGGTATCCACCTCAGGTGCTAACCTGATGTCTGGGGGCGTGCTACTTACTGGCAACCGGGGCAAGCGTCGTCGCAAGGAAATGGGCGACTCCAGTGGTGGAGCGAGTGGCCAAGGAGGGGCAGGCTCTGCTGGTAGGGGTGGCTGGATTCATATTTCAGACAGCAGACGGCCTCCGGAGTATGGACGAATTGCTTGGTATGTTTCGTCTCATACCAAAAACATTTGCTGTATGGTCGGAAGTTTGTAGCTGATATCATCTAGGCCCGAGGATATGTTCGGCAGCCTTGAAGTAGATGGAGCAGGCCAATTCGTGGATGGAAATGGCAATTACCAACCCAGTGGTATGTCTTTACCAGGAGACATGATTATTTACACTACTGACATTTTATCAGGCACATATCGAATAGTGACCAGGGACGGAATGTAAGAAATATATGCTTCGTTATAACATCAGCACTATTACCTTTTGCTAACCTGAAACTATAGCCTGGGCTTAAGTCCATTCCTCAAGGAAAAGCTTGTCCAGAGACTGCGAGAACTCGAGATGGAGAAGCAATGAACCTTGGAATAGGTTCCGACAATAGCCCAGTGATCGTCCCCAAAATCGCTCGCGTTGACGACAATCTTCAAATATGCCACCGTTTCATCTCTAGCAGGTCGGTATAGTGTATATTAATACCTCTTTCATATACTACTATTACTACTATCAGTAGTGAGCGCGTTCTAATTCCACAATGAAAGATAGAAACTTCCACTGAGCTTCTGTTTCGACTAATTTTGTACAAATACTTCAATAAATTTGCCCTTACTTTCTATACATTCTCATATCCAAGAAGTGTCATATTTCTGTATTATTTAAAGGCTGTCATGCCCATTACTGCTTAAAAAATTTTGTAATTCTTTGTGATCCATCAGTCGCTTTTGTTGTCGCTGACTTTTTCGTAGGAGTATTATGAGTAGCGCTCCGCGTCTTCACCTTCGTCTTTGGCGGCGTAGGCGGAATCGTGCTCTGGCCCATCTTCTGTTTCTTATTGTGTTCATCAGTGCTTGGGGAATGATGCTCCCTCTTAATTCCCTTTTCTATGTTTGCCTGATCATCGTGATCTTCAGATTTTGTGACAGACTCCTTCCTTGGGGATACATTAGACATATCTTTAGGCTTCTCTTTTTTCTGGGCGTTGGAAAAGAAGTTTGCAATATTACTCTTGTTTTCCTTGCTGTTGACGGGGACAATGAAGTCAGGAGAGTTGTTCCCAACCTTTCCAACCTCTTTAGAGACGGGATAGCATTCTAGCTCGCCTTCGTAAGGCTTGAGCATCGCCTGTAATTCTTTGGACCAAGTATTTCGCTTAGGATCAAGCCAGACACCCATGGCTTCCGAGCCAGGCTCTAGAATAACAGGCATGCGCTCATGCAAGAAGGAAAGATATGGGTTCGACGAAGTTGTGATGATAGTATACGTGTAGAGTTTATTTTCAGTGCCTAGTCGGGATATAATTGTTAGCGATAAGACTTGAAGATGGAATATATATTTTGCCTACCCTCGTATTGCACACAATCCCATAGACCTGCAAAGCACATCAAGTCTCCATCCTTTCGTTTGACAAAATGAGGAATCCTTTCTTTCCCATCTGGGCCCTTCTTGAGCCACTCATAGAAGCCCTGGCAAAGCACAATACATCTTTTCTTTCGCTTCATGGCCGTCCACATACCCCGATCTTCGACAAGTGAATCGTCACGGCAATTGATCGTGCGCATCATAGAGCCATAGTCTGGTGCTCGCTTTGTCCAAAAAGGAATGAGGCCCCATTTCATGCTTTGGATTTTATAATTGGTGTGGTCTTCCTTTGGTGTGTCATGCTCATCTTGCTGGCGTTCATCAGGTCCCTCGTGGCGACCATGGCCACTGTCAGGGATCTCTGCTCGATAGACAGCACCAAAATTACCGGGGGCGAAATTGAATGTCTCCCGAATATCTTCGTCTTCTGGTGCATCGTCAACCTGCATACCCCTGTCTTCTAACTGCTGTCGCATGTGCGCCAAGCGCTGGAAGAGGTATGAGTGGAAGTTTCACGAGGTACTGAGGAGAACATACCACGCCCAAAGCATAGCGTCCACACATCCGAAGCTAATATAACTGAGCAGGTGAGATATCTGGTTGGCTTATGTCCCCGATGCAAGAGGAAAGGCTTAGTCGCAGAGTAGAAGTAGAGATGGGCGACGTCATACCCAGTCAACGGCGGAGAGAAGCTTGGGCCAAGAGAAAATCAACTTGCCGCCGCAATCTCCGCCTTGTCAACTCTCAACCTCAACACTCAACTCCAAGACACGTCAATCCCTAGAGGCAATTCAAAGCGGCAAAACAATCAAGAATAATAGTCCTATCCTCAAACACGCCAATGTTCCGTGCAGCGTCGCGGCGCATCAGCGCCAGCATCCCTCGACTCCTCCAACCCCAGCGTCAGACGACCGTTCGATCAATATGCAATAACACAACACGGCCTTCGCCACAAGCGAAGATACGCAATTCGAATATAACCCCGAATGCATGTCTGTATGGCCAGCGGTACTCTTCGTACAGTCACCGTCTCCGTATGGGCTACCGCGAAGCATCCAAAGACATCTTCCGCAAGAACCCGATCGTCCTACCACTTGCTATTCTCTCGGCGGTTGGTGGAATCATCTTCTTTGTTTGGACCTCATATGTTGAAGTCACCAAAAACATTCCACAATACACCAAGTTTCCTCCGAAGGTGGCGGATGCCCTGCGCCAAGCAATTTACTACACAGACATCGACTTGAACGCACCCAAGGCATTGAATGCGTATAAAAATGCGCTGTCTCTAGCCATTGAAGAGGGAATGCATCCCTTTTCGGACGAAGTGTTGGGCCTTAAGATACAGGTTGCGGCGATGCTCGAAAAAGCGGGACTAGTGAAGCAGGCTACGGAGGTGTTAGAGCGGACGAAGAACGAGGCATTAACCTGGGTGGAGGAAGGACAGCGAATGGAGTCATCTACTGTTACCAAGACCTCATTGACAGAGGCGCAGCTTTCCTCCAACGCGAATGTCCCAGCAGACAACGTGCAGATTAACAAGCAAGCACTCGAGGACGCGGAAAAAGAATTGAAAGCGATGCAAGAGTTTGAAGCTCGGCAACGGGATCGTGCTTTGAAGAAAGTCATTGGCATTAATATGAAGTTGGCAGAATTATATGCCAGCGATTACATGCAAGATGATAAGAAAGCTGAAGCGGCACAGGTTGCTGCCGTGGAATTGTGTCTCAAGGAGATGCACCGACGTCAGAAGCTGGGCCTGCCTGTAGGAGCAAGCTCGAGCGAGGGGGCGGACTCTTCATGGATGAACCTGACCGAGATCGCCACTGCATTGACTGATCTTGCTACGGTTTACACTGAAAGGGAGCGACACGAACTTGCCATGCCCTTATACCTTCGCGCATTAGACATTATTCGAGCCGAGGAAGGAAACTCAGTATCATGCAAACAGGTTGTGTTGCTGAATAGTGTTTCCAGTGCTATGGCTGGTCAAGCACAGCCGACATCTCCTCGTGTACAGCAGATGAAGCAACAGGGTATTTCCCAAGATCCTACGGTCGAGGCGGCTCGGCAATGGGCGCAAAAAGCCATTGATGTTGCGGCGCATATTAAGCCTCCGATTCGCGACGAAGAATGTGATCTTACCTGTGTCGCGGCCAGCTACAATCTTGGCCAATTGGCTGAGTTGCAGCAGAAGCCTGATACAGCAATTGCACACTATACCGAGGCCAAGAACCTTGCGAAGAAGCTTGGCTATCAGGAGGGAGTCTCAGTGGCGGATGATGCCCTGAAGAGACTTAAAAAGAGGATCTTGTAAAGTAGCTGGACAGCATTTTTTGTACATTAGTTCATGACACTATAGACTCCAACTCCAATTCCAGTCAATACAACATAAGTGATAAGCATGAAGTACTTTCCAAGCCCCATATGGCATTTATAAGACACAGGAATAGTAGCTTCTGAGAAAACGAAGGGTAGGCATATTAGATGGTTACAGTCTACAGGTAAATGAAAAGTTCGCACTACGCAGTCTGGGACGAATGAAGAAAAAATAGGAAACATTTTGATGCCTTAAGTGGTATTAGAACATCACATGCCTTCACAAGATTCTAGACATTCGATTTAATGGCGAATCGAGTAAGCTAGGCATGTTAGAAAACCTCCCAGGCCGGGGCGGCCCCGGCCCAAGAGTGCTTCATTGCTCGTGGCTCATACATTCCAAACCAATGCCCTTCTTGTTCTCGATTTTGAACTTTTTTTTGATTCCCTTGACGATAGATCAAAAAGAGGCCTCCATTCCCTTCACCGCAAACTCATCAGACATCTAAGCCCGCGACATAACACCCCAGGCACGGATCTTGTTGTCGGTGTAACCGGCGAACAGGGTCTGGCCGTCGGCGGACCAGGCCAGGGAGATACACTCGGGGTCACGGCTCTTCTTGCCCTTCTCAACGTACTCGGGCTTGAGCTCATCAACCTTGCTCTTCTTCTCGAGGTCGAAGATGGTGATGGAGCTGCTGGTGGCGGCGCACAGCCAGTAGCGGTTGGGGGAGAAGACCAGGGCGTGGATCTCATCACCGGCGTGGAGGGAGTAGAGGTGCTTGGACTCGTTCAGATCCCACAGCATGGTGGTACCGTCCTTGCCACCGGAGGCGCAAAGGGAACCATCGGGGGAGATGGTGACGGTGTTGATGTAGCCGGTGTGACCGATGTGGTCGGTCTGCAGACGGCAGGAGGCGAGCTCCCAGACCTATTGATAGACAAATTGTCAGCGATTCTGATTTCATCAAGTCTTCACAATTGAAAGCCAGCAAAAAGCAGAAATTTTTTTTCCTTTTCCTCCTCATTCAAAACATTCAAGCTTTGAATAGATTCTATCAGGCATTGGGTGAAAATTGTCTCATGGCCCCTGAGGGCTCTGAAGTAGCAAATACGTTTTATGCAAACATCATGTAGGGAAAGGAGTGTAAAACAACGGCAATTGAAAAACAGCGTGCTTGGCTTCGCAAGACGGAATTTTATAGCGTACCTTGACGAGCTTGTCCCAGCCAGCGGAGACAATGACGGGGTTCTGGGGGTTGGGGCTGAAGCGAACGCAGGAAACCCACTCGGTGTGGCCCTTGTCGGTGATGGTGAACTTGCAGTCACCGAGGGTGTTCCACAGCTTGATGGAGCGGTCACGGGAACCGGAAACGATCTGACGGTTGTCGGCGGAGAAGGAGACGGAGAGAACGTCGTTGGTGTGGCCGACAAAGGTACGGGTGGTGTTACCGGTGGACAGCTCCCACAGACGGAGAGACTTGTCCCAGGAGGAAGACAGAGCGTAGGCACCGTCGGAGGAGATCACCTATAGACAAGACCAGCGGTCAGCCAAACAGTTCCAATCGTTGTTCCCGATCCTGTAGTCCGATGCCAATTCTTTCTTGATTTTCCAATAGATCCTTGCTTTCGGTGCGGGAGCGGGAGCGGGAGGGGCAATTGCATACACAGTCAGAGACGATGTGGGAGTGGCCCTCCAGGCTGCGCTTGGGGTAGCCGTAAGCCTGCTCATCGCGGGTCAGGTTCCAGATGATCAGGGTCTTGTCGCGAGAACCGGACAGCAGCATGTTGGGGCTATAACCGGAATAGTTAGAACGATGTATTCGATTGCGAAAAACTCGGGCCATATCTCTTACTTCTCCAGAGAAGTCGCCAGGGAAGTAACCCAGCCATTGTGGCCCTCGAGGGTGCCGCGAAGAACCAGCTGCTCAGCCATGATGGGAGTAGACGGATGAAGGTGAGAGAATGGGGAGGTCGTTGACGCTGGGGAGATAAAATCGCAGAGGGAAGGAGACTGCTGCGTGCCCGCTCAAGCCCTAACCCGGTTGGCTGGCTCCTTGTGTGGTTCCGCTGTGCCCTAACTATAAGCGAAGATCACATGATACCAGTCCCGTGCTTAGTAATGATTTCCAGTAACTAACTAACTAATTGTTAGTTACTGGAACTACAGTAGATCCACCTGGTTCATAGATCAGTATGTAACTATATCCAAGTCTACTACCCAACTTTGCATACATGGTTTCTATTCGGATTACATGGTTGAATGCAATCGACAATACAAGTATTCCGATTTTCATGTTCTAGCCATTGTTCCCTCCGTATCAACAACATTACTCAACAGAAATTGAAACATCTTGAATCACAATATAACATGGCATAGCCAAGTTCAAACAAGGCTACTATGGTAATATAATATACAGAATGGCTACAAACCCAACAAATATCTCCACTAGTTAAATACTTGTACATTCGGCATGCGGCCCAATCCACCACCAGTCTTCTTGCTCTTCGCCGACTCAAAGCCAGTCGCACTCTTATCCCGAACATGTTCCCGCAATAACTTCAGCACATCCGAATCCTTCCAGCGCGAAGGAACAGGACGATACGCCGCCTTGAAAGCTCCAACGGTTTGCGCCCACTCACCGCTCTTGGCACCTGTTTCCTTCCAAGTCTCGGTGAGCGTGTCTTCAGGTGGTGGAGTAGCGGCTCCGGGTTCATCTGAGGGCGGGTCTTGCGTTGCCCAGTAGTAGATATCCCAGTCGTTCTCGTCCAGGAAACTGTCATACTCCTGTAACTGCTCTGCAGTCATGGTGCGCAAGTAAACGTCGGCAAAAGTAGACAGAAGCAGGTCGGACTCAAGAATACCGCGCTTGCGACTCTGGTCTGAATTAAAAACAATGTTAATTAAGCCTTTGACTTGGAGTCATTGATGCCTTAAAAAATAAAGACCAAAGGCAACTTACAAAGCAGACGAGCTCTTTTGGTGGTAACATCCTCTCCAACTCTTTTCAGCGGTTCAACCTTGAAGGTAATACCTTCCATCTCTCCAACACCTAGCTCAGGCTTCTGCGGCCCCTGGTCTTGACGACCACCAGTGTAATGCTCGATCTTGCCAGGGTATGGATCAGCTGGGCGATAGTTCGGATCGACTGAGTTGAGCATCTCGGGGGGCGCGGGCCGAGCTCCAACGTTAGGGAAGTCCTTGGTCATGGTAGAAGTCGTGTTAGGTACGACCGGGTTAATCCCTTTCTTACTTTGAGCTTCACGGTGGCCCTGTGCAGTCGAGGGAGCTCGATCATTCACGTCGGGATCCTTGAAGAGTCGAGCCGACGTGCCGAATGAACGGTTGATGGCCGTCGAAGTGTATGATGGCAGAGGGCGCATTGCGCGCTGGATAAATCGGGTGGCAGACATTATGATTGTCTTCTTTCCACTCCAATAGTTGTCAGAGACTTATTCGAGGGAATTGCAAGTTGAGGAGCTGTATTGCTAACTTGACATCATCTGAAGTAATGTCCCGAAAATGTACCTGCAACACCCGTATGTTTGCGCGGTTTGCACCGGAACTCTCCACTGAGCCGCGGCGCATTACTTAGCCGGGCATTGTTGATTGTCAAGCCAATCTATTACAGTAGTTCGTACGAGGCAGCGTATTGTACAGTAGTCTAGTTATGGATATCTCGACTTAAATATTGCAAAGACCACGATACTCATTCTCTTGACAGTATCAATGCCAATGTCTTTCGACGGAATTCAGTTTTCAGCGACACTTGTAAAAATGAGATGAAGAATTAATATCCGCAGAAGCAGGACGTGTATTTTATATCATTGAGATCATGACTGTTGCAACAGAATGCCATACAACATGAGAGTAGACGGGGATGTGATGCAGCATGACTCCCCTAGGTTGCGCTGCAGCGCAAATCCCAAACAAACAGTAAAACAAAAAGGACATAACACTCCAATATGCAATCCATCCACCCCAATCTCATCAGCTGACTTAAATAAGATGCTTAGAGCGGAAGTAGGCACGCAGGTAAACGACCTGCCACGCGCCCAGACCAACAAGCATACCCATAGTGCCGAAGGCGAACCACTTCACACGCTCATTGGTGCTCTCGTTGGTATCACGTAGACGCTGCTCACGGCTGCGAAGATATTCCATCTCGTTCACGATATCAGTGACCATTTCCTCGATGCGACGGAGATCAGTCTCGATCGGCTTGAGCTTCTCTTGAGCCTGAATGCTGGACCAGTCGCGGGCGTCAGCACCGATTTCAACATCGAGTTCGATTTCACGGGAAGGGTTGGAAACGGCGTCTGCGGAAATTTGGGATTAGATTCTTTCATTTATGTACGGAGCTTATAATTGCCCCGCGAGCTGGGGTTCATGTCGTGGTAGGACTTACTGCGGCCGAAAAGTTGGTTCTCAAGACACACATCAAAGGCAGTATCCGCGGTCGAAGTAAAAGCCTGACGCACTTCACCGACAATATCCTTAGGTCGGCCGTGGTCATTGCCCATGGAATCCTTAATCTGTACGTTGAAAATGATGTCGTTAGCAATCCATCTTGTTTCTCAAACATGTGCTAAGCACCATCAAGCGTGACGTATATGGAATTGAAACTTCTCAGTCCCTGGAATAGCATTGGACGTACATGCATGTTCACGACTTGACCGTCACCCTTGTTGCCGCTCACGATAGCAGTCACAACGACCAACTGGTCCTTAGCCACGAAGTTGCGGATGCATCTCTCGTTCTTGCCGCCGTGGCCGGATTGAGCGGGCAGATCGAATTTTAAGGCGGAAGCAATCTGAACCACAAGTAGGAAAAATGCGAGGATAGACCTCATGTTGAATGGAGAGGAGCCCATGGTTTGGGGAATTAGTCGTGTCAGTAAACAGGAGAGCTGTTGATGCCACCTTGTAAGGGGCGGGTAGACTGCCTAAGGCAGCAACTCGTGCCTGAATGATGAGTCATCAATCTACATACTACAACAACTCCAGCCCTTAACTTAATTGAGGTGATTGCTTCAGAAGCTTCTAATTTAGGATTTCCTATGACATTTTGAAATTTGATATGTATGGAGTAGACTTTTGAGATGAAGAAGTAAGAAAATAGTTTGGTTCGGAGCATCGAGGCTTAGATACTGGCACAAGTAAATCAAACATGGTATATCGCGAAGTTCACAAAAAGACCGAGAAGAACTCAGTCAAACACAAGAATTGAAGAAAGGAAATATAGTGAAAGATCAATGGAAGAGATATCCGTATTAGTCGTTCAGTGGTACATTCCAAAAAAGGAATGTTGAAAAGAAAGTGTGTTCTCGTAAAGAAAAGAAAGAAAAGCCATCGGGTCATAGCCGCAACATGGACAAAATGATGGAACCGCAAGGCATATGGGAAAAAGCTCTATCCAGAAATGTAGAGTCTGAAGTAAAGATGGATATGAAGAAAGGACATAATCGAAACGACGGATGAGATGTGGATCGTTAGGTGAAAAGTTTCAAAACGCTCAAAGCATGACATCGAAGGACCGGAGTGGAAATTGAATATTGCCTACACCTCGACCTTCTTGCGGCGCACAAAGAAGCGCGAGAATGAATTATCTTTCTTGGGTCGGGCTGGGGGCTCTGGTGGTCCGGTGTTTCGTAGGAAGTCCGCCAGAGCACTGGTCTCACTCTGCTTATGCGAGGTGGACGGCATAGTGCCAGGGTTCCGTTCCGGACCAACCTTTTCAGAGTAATTTCCTTGGTTGTTGCCGAGGGTGCTCTGTGAACGTAAGGAGCTCAAAGACTTCTTACTTGAAGGAGTTTTATCGGTATTGGCACGCAAGAACCGAGACTTCAAGCCCGTGGAGCCATTAGAGCTGGGGGGAGCTGATGCACCGCTCAGTTGGAACGGCTGAGGTGCTTCGTCGGTCGTGGGGGGAGGAGGGGCGTTGCGGAGGAAATCCATCAAGCTTTCCTCTTGGCGCGGTGGTGGTTTCGCGTTGACGAGCTCTTCGAGCATATCATCATCGTCATCATCATCAATCGCATAAGGATCTGGAACACGGCGCTGCTTCCTCACGGGCATTGGGTCATCCTGTACCACAGGCTTGGCTGGCGGTGCGGCCTTGACCTGAGCATTGGGACGATTGGCTGATTCCAGTAGACCCGTTCGGGAACCAAGAGATGTCATGGACTTGTTTGGCGTGGAGCTGGTCATGGAGCCGTTGGTAGCCGCATCCTTCTCAATTTGCTGAACAGAATCGTACTGGAGGTCTTCCGAGTCGATTGTGTTCCGGAATGGCGCAACGGAGCGGGGAATGCGGTGCGCACCAGGTTGTGGCGGTCCTTCACGGATGAAATCAATCAGTTCCGATGTCTGCGAACGCTTGGTCTCAGCCGGAGTGCGGACCTGAGGGTGGCGGGTGTTGCGAGTGGATTGACGAGATTTACTGGACTTGTTGGTATTGTAAGTACTATTCGTGTTGTTGGTACTCGCGGAGATGGTGGACTGGCGTCGAGAAGATCTCGCACCATTGATCGTAGGAGCCGGGCTGCCGGCTTGCGATGAGGTAGGCGTGGCAGGTCCAGTAGACTTGATGAACTCGGCAATTTCGCGAGTAGAATCTTGAGCCGGACGAGCATCTCGAGCACTGCCTGCCGTCGGAGACTTCGGGGATTTAGGTGACTTCGGTGGCGGCATGCGAGATGAAATGGGGATGTATTTGGGGGATTCTGCAGACTTAACGCGTCCGAGAGAAGTCACCTCCCCGTTTGCCCGGGTAGAGAGAGAAGTAGGTGGTCGTGCATCTTCTCCTGGAGGGGCCGTGTTCTTCAAGAAATCGGCCAAATCAGAAGTATCAGCCGTGTCCGACCTAGGGATTGGTCGAGGTGGATCAGGGAACTAGACAACCGGTGTTAGTTGGATTGTTAACAAGATAAGTTTGAAACAAAAGAGCACTTACAGTCATTTCCCTCACACTCTTGGGTGTCAGTGTGTAGTGAATGGTTTCGTCGCTATTGATCAACTTGTCCAGATCCGTAGTATCATTACCATCGGAGTCTGCACTGCCTGAAGCTCGGCTGGTATCAGATGAACTGCGGAGACGGAGCGAAGGTGACTCTCCCGGGCGGCCCATGAGTCGAGTGATTTTGCTCGACTTTTGAGATGTCGTAGACCCCGCGGTGACTGGACGCTTGTCGCGTGAGCTGCTGAAGCTCTCTGACCGGCGTGACTTGGCTAGCTGAGCGGAGGAAGACGAGGGACGTGGGTGCATGCGTTGCACCGCAGCTCGCTCTGCGCCACTGGAAGAACTGCGATTGCTGGCCGTAACCACGAGCGGACTGGGTCTGTGGCGCGTACGGGATTTCTGGGAGTATTGGCTGTCCCCTGAAGCCGAAGTTGGTCGAGAATTGTCAGGTTCTAGCGATGCGAGGTTCGGCGAAGGCTTTTCGGAAGGAGAATTGTTTTCATTCACGGGGGCAATTGGTGATGTGGATGCCATGGCGGATTTATCATGATCGCCCTCAACGGGTTTTTCGTCATTGGGAGTGTTGATAGCCTCGATCGTGGCGCCGGGTGGTGCGGATGTGGCTTCGGCCCCTTGCGTGGTGGGCTTTTCCTCCGCAAAAGACTGGACATCAGACTCACTAGTTTCTGCAGCGATCGCCGTTGCATTAATCTGAACTGTGGCGTCTCTACTAGGCTTCCTCCTAGGGCGTTGGATCGTCGCAGCTGGCTTGGGTTTTTCACACATGCCTCGTCCTTCGATTACCTCCGGATCTTTGGTTGGTTCGTCGTCTAGGGATGCGACAGAGACCCGAGCACTATCTGACTGATCGGTATCATTGTTGGCGCTAGAGCGCAAGGATGCAATAGTCTCATTGACAGGCGGAGCTTTTTCAGCTTGATCTTCATCTTCTTCCTGCACAATGGACATTCTCGCATCTTCTAAACTCTCCGCTGCAGTCGGATCCTCCTTCTCCTCAATGGGAGTCGTGATCGCAATGCCAGGGGCAGACTCGGCGGCATCGACAAACTCGGCAGATTCGTCATCCTCGTACATTGTTTCGAGCTGCTTGCTCTTCTCCGAGGCACTTGGAGAGGGCGCATTGTCGGATGTTGGTTCAGTTTTGATGTCGCGTGGTGGGCTGGCCGCCGCATTTGGCAATGACCTTGATCGAATGTGGCGAACCATCTTTGGGTCGTCGATGGCAGAAGCACTCACAGGAGAATCTCTCGCACCAGGCGACTTTGGCGCAATTGATGGTGATGTGAAGACCATCAAGCTGCGTGGTCGCACTTTGTGCGCAACAACGGCCTGCATCGTCTGTACCTCCCCTTCCAACTCGTGCGAAAAACCGGGAACCTCAATCTCCTGAACATCATAGTCGCCGATGGGCAAGGGAATATTGGCGGGCTCGACTGGCGGGGACTGGACTTCGGGAACGGGCTCCTTGGGAGTCACAGGCTCTTCGATGGTTGCGATACTGCTCTTGCGGCTGCCCGCTAGAGTTGCGTGGCCTCGACGGCGGAAAGATTCACGCGAAAGAGTTCGCGAAAGTGTGGTATTACGCCTGCGCTTTCGCCAAGTGCGCCACAAGCGGCCCAGAGTTGCGTTCAACGCCAATTTTTCCATATCGAGATCTTCCACCACCAGTCGGTCAATTCGCTTACGCTCTTCCTCCAGATCAACTGATCCACTGGCACTGTCGTTCAGCTTCGCGGACAGTCGCGACCGAGCCGTCTCCCCCGCGATCACCAAGGCACGCTCACCAATGTGCTCGATGATGGATGTCAAGAAAATGGCGGCTGCGGGAGTCACATTATCGACGTGACTTGAAAATCTTCGGGGCGCCCCATCACTCTCCCCGAGACCATCTTGGGCAATATATTCATCCTCATCCTCCTCTTCCATGTCACCCAAACGAGTGTATACCATACATCGCAGCCGGGTCAACTTCCATGAGCGCACTAGATCAAAGTCGCCGCTCGGCTCTTGACCCCCGCGAAATTCATTTTTGTCGTCTTGGACTTCGCCCATATACTCCCCCAATTCTTCATCGGCGGTATCGACCACCTCCGAAGCCAAACGAGGTTTCAAGACCTCTGAAACCGCCGGGCGAATACAAGCGAGTTGGGTGGATTTGGAAGCGGCCAATATATTGAAGAGCAAATTGTCGAGGAAGCCATTTAGTAGTGACAGCGCGGCCGGTGTAACCAGGGCGGCGGCGCTGGCACCGGACTCATCGTTCAGAGGGATAAAATCGGCGGCATTAAATTCTTGATCGGAGTCTATAATGTCGGAGGCAGCTGAGGAGGAAATGAAGGCGGCCGGTGGGTGCACCGAGGGAGGAGACATGAGGTTGACTCTCGAGTGCGAGTCGCTAGAGAGCGAAGTGCTTCGAGAACGGGACATTGTCCCGGCTTCCAGGAGATCGGATCCTTTGTAGGGTTGCATGATTATCTGAGGGGTGGGACCTGGGACCCGCGGACCAGGGTTGAATCTCCAAAATATCTCGGAGGGTTAGCCCTCGACGCGAATGAAGGACTAGATCAGATTGAAATCTCTAAATCATCCTGTACTCCCCGTCAGCCCGAATTGCCCTGCGCAGATTATTGATGATGATGATGAGTTGGGGTGATCCTCATCCGGGGGGGGGGCCTTTTTCTCTCTCTTTCTCTTTCTTTTTTTAGGGTACTGTTGCTTTGGACCCCACGAGTGGTACAAGCTGCAGGGCAACGTCACGGTCCCCCAGGATCAAAGGGTGATTGAAAGGATGAGGTGTATGTACATACCCGGTTAAAGAAAGTCGAAGCGCGAGGTCATGCTGGAAGGACAAAGAGGGACAAGAGCAGGACAGCAGGACAAAAAGATAGCAGATAGTCAAGAAGGAAGAGATTGGAAAGGAGGGAAATTAGTGTTGTTCAAGAGGGCCGGTGGAGACGGACTTGAATCATTCGGGCTACCGAACTCTCTACTACAGTGCTATAATACAGTAATTATATAGTATACTGCTATACTGCTATATTTATTATTAGTATTATCTGACTCATATACAAGACCTATTGTTAATACTCTAATATATTATACTACCATTACAGTCCCTACATAGTACCCTACTCTACTACTCTAACGATAATATACATTGAATCTACTGTATTGTATACGAATGTGTAAATCAGAAAGGGGTCGATCGACGACCCCATTTCCCACGCTAGCGACTGGCTCCATCATCTCCACCAGGCAGTATAAACCAATCACTTCATTCCACTCCCTCGTGGGCCTCTTTTGGGCTTCTTTTAGTCTTTCTTTTCTTCCTCCTCTGCTCGCATTTATTGGATTGGACGCCCCGGTCCCCTCTTGCAGCTGCCCCTGTTCCTCGTGCTCCGCTTTTGATTTGAATTTAATCTCTCGTGTTCCATCAGTCCTTCCACGCCTTCTCTGTACCTTAACAGTACCGTAGGTACTGTACATAGTAGTAGTTAGTTTGTATGGAGTGTACCAGACTACGGTCCAGTCGATCTGACCTCATCCTCGGCTCATCTCAATAGTGTCTTTCAATTCTCCACTTAGAGACGGGATCAGAACCAGTCATCGATGTCCACTCTTTCACATTCCATTCACCTGGCCCGGTTCCATGGGCTCCCGTGGGGACACCCACGAGGTACCCCAATGTGCAAATGCAAGGAATTATCTCCCGATGAAGTAGCCTGCAGTAGTCAATTAACTACGGAATGCCTCAACGTCACAGGACACCGCTTAGTATGTATCGAATATGTTAACATATATATGTAACAGCGTTGACCTGATACATTTTTTTCTTTTCTTCTTTTCTTTTATCACTCCGACCAATGCGGAGTAAACCTAAACTAACTCTCCTGTTCTGTACTCTGTATGCACTCTATACAGTATGCACTAGTTATGTACTAACTACATTGTGACAAATACTATGTAATCGCCCTGATTTTCAGACCTGACTATCATCAACTTCTCTTTCGGTCGATCGATAAATCAAGCCATTGTCTCCATCCGGAACTCCAATCACTTGCGTGGCCGTCCACATTTAAGAACTCTCCCCACAACAAATAAAATCTCCGAACCAAACAATGAACTTGCGTGGCGTGTTTGATCGCTATGACCATTTTCGCGATCTCAACTATGGTTCTCTCTACTGTACAGTACACACAGAACAGTAGTTATACAATATACCGTACATGTATTAATTAGGTATCTCTACTGTAACTAACTACTACCGTACATACTAATAGCACTGAGTAATTATTTCTTCCTCCACTTGCAATATTCTCTACTATCAATACTGTCATATTGCTTTTAGATACTGATCATCCACGCAGTACCCCCGTACTACGTACTACGTACAGATAAATACACATGTGAGCTGCATTACTCTGTACAGCTATCTACGACTCACTCTTCGAGCCCGAGTCGTGTCCATGATCGACACTCTAGCGGGTCTTGCGGTGCCTCGTGGCCCGTTTACTCCGCAACCTAGAGGTTGGCGTGGAGTATGGCTTCAGTAGACTAGTGATCCTCGTCGTAGGAAGCCTGATAGGGGTTCCCATTCTTGGGAAATGTCTTCCGTGCAAGTTCACTGTCCATATTGTCCAGAACAGTCTGGCCTATGTTTATCTACGGAGTTTTTCCGGTTCGAAAAGTAGTGGCTATTTCTGGATGCACGAGCAATAGACACCTGCTGTTTAGGGTTTGCTTTGGGAGAGAAGGTTATGGGCGTAGATGTATCAAGTCTCGTACAGTCAATGCTGCATAACATCAGCTTTGGGATAGGATTTTACTCTGATCTTTACTTGTGCCTCGCAGATAAAGCATCAAGTTCATATCCAGTACTCATCTTAATCAATGCTAATACATATATATGGCTATCTTTGATGTAGCTATCCGAAGTCAGGTATTCGAAGACCGTCGCACGATCGCTAGCATTCCTAGCCTACAACGGATAAAAGGAGATGAGGGCGTCAATGATCGTCCATAAAATCCTGGTTCTGTTGAAGTTTCCACCGGCAATTCCCGCCTAAGCAAAGTTGACTGGTCCACTCTTTGTTGGCTGTCATAAACTTCCTTGCCAATTCCTCACGGCCCCACAGCCAAGATTTCTGCAGGATAAGTCCGGACATCAGTTTCTTCATGTTGAAGTTCGACCGGAGAATTGCCCCATCCACTGGGAAGATGTTCCTGTTGGAGTAATTCAGGAGGTTCGAGGGTAGATCGAGCCATAGTACTGTACCTCTGTTTGCAGAATCAGTGAACACAGAGTATATGTGTCACAACATCTTCATGCTTTGCATATATCACAAACACAACTCATCTCTACACCGCATCGTAGGCACGGTCTCGATCTCTGGAAACGGACCACCCATGAGCTCCAGCTTCGTACTACCTGTCTGTGCATAAATGCACCGTTAACGATCGACACCGGCTAAACGGCGACGAGTCTCAACTTCTTCGTCCTACTTGACCTGTCATCTCCCCCGCGCCGCACCGCATCCAACTTGTTTACAGTTGCACGATGGCCCTGCATGCGTGTATTCAAGTACCGAACTTTTGACTTTTCTGCACCTCCAGATGAAATTCGGTTCTTGGCCATTGATGGGAGCATTCCATGCACGATAGTGATATATGTAGGTGGTGTATGGAGGGGGAGATACTATGTAGTTTGTGCATGTGTCGGCTACGAGGAGTATCGGTTGATCATAATAGGCAGTCAAAGCCTTCGAGTTTCAATTTCGAGTGATGTAGCTTACCCTACTACTAGGCGAAGGTTGTTTGGCCAATACTTTACCCCGCCAATTTGACTAGGAGTATTTGCAAATGCCTTTATATACTGACTCGTACAATTGTATTGTCTTGTGTCGAAGGAAGTACCTAAGTGCATAATACGAACTATACTAGCCCGCAGGTTGGATAGGCGTATTCTCAGCTACCAACCTTCATGATAATCATGAAGCCGACGGTTGTCGATTATAGTTACTAGCGGTAGGAAACAAAAGGATTCATTTTAACATGACATTCCAAAGTCGATCCAATCGTCTATAGTCCCTACTACTCAGGCACACTTGCCGGAGGAGGCTGGCATTAAATCCTCGACACTCACTCGAATTAAAACCCCGCAGGATGGCGTATCCTCGCCAAGGACCGTTAGATACAAACCAAAGCCCCCTGCTGGGATAATCTTCTCGCTTTCCCCAGTCGGGTAGTCCAGGGCATGAGGTGGGTAGCGGGGAGAACCCTGAAACAGCCGAACATGGCCATCTCTTCCATTTCGGGTAGGACGTTGACCGTTAGGCTTTGCTTTGTCGACGTTGGCTTGCAGTGGGATTCTAGACCGTGCGTCTGTACTGAAGGATCGCTTGGATGCGTAGAGTGCAGGGGAAGTATTTTATAGGTTTGTATGTGGATAATTTCCTTGGTTGGTTGGATTGGCGTTTCGGGTTTAGATGGGTGGTTTCAGCTTCGTTGTGACTTCAACTTGGATTCTTAAGTCTGGTCTTGGACTGCTCAGGCAGGAAATGGGCCAGGGGTCAGGGGCCAATGGGGTTGATAGTGGGTAATTGTCGGTCGTTGTCAGTCATTTTACATTCCAAGTCGTGTGTACTTGAATCACCATTAGAATTCTCACGAGGAGAGTGTCCAAACCACAGAGGTTCATGAGGATGCCCCGAGCCTTGTAGAGCGTACCTACTCCATCGGCCGTCATGAGTTATGTGTGAAACTCGGATATGGTAAGTCATACCCAGGTCTACTTGTATCGAACCTTGAAGTTATAGCAACTAGGCACTACTATGTCTAATACTTGAATGTGCGACCCAGCCCCAGAGACCGAGACTACTATATAACTTCAAGTTGACGCTAATGGCAAATCTAGAACGAAGTTTGAAACCATATGTATTCAATAATGTAAACTATAAAAAAATCGCTTCTTAACTAAGCTGACCGAATACTTTTCCCTGGGTTGAACCATCCAGTTTGAGCCTCCTTCACCCACTATGAGGCAACACGGAGGCCCTTTGTTATTGAGATCGTGACGTCGTAAAATGATTTTGCAGCGATATAGTGAGTGATATTTCGTGTTGAGGTGATTGGCCGGTGATAAACTCAAGCAGCCGTTGACGCTGGTAAGTCCCGTGTCCCTAGAGCATGGGCGATACCGCCGGCGAGGAAGCTCAATTCATCGGGACTAACGTCGACTCGACCACTTGCCAGCCTATCCTGTAAGAGATGCTCGATTTTGTCCAGGAGAACGATATGGAGACTTGTCGGGTTTTCAGAGTTTTCAGAGTCATCGGTCTCCGAGGAATGCTCGGAAATGTCTTCATTGCGCAGGGCAACCAAGCCATCAAGCTCATCGACAGCAAGCAGATTGCGGAAGATCCCGACGACATGGGCGACAATGGAGTCGAGGTACATGCATGATGGGTCATCGGGGTGCATAGGCTCTGTCTCTTGACCCAAGCGAATACTATCAACATGAAGACGAAGATAGCTCTTATATTTGTGGTCAGCAATGCCATGTATGCCGTTCATCAAGGCGACGAAAAGGTTACGATCCAAATCAACCCCATCAAGAGTGTACTCTTCAGGATGACGGGTATCATTGCGAACAAACTCTTTGTGATCGCAATCATCTTGTGATAGCTCATCCGCATCAGCCTGTATAGAAGAGCCTTGGGAACCGCCTGATTGCAACGAGAGGAGCATCATCTCATGCACAGTCATTTGAGAGCCTGAGCACTCGTCTTCATCCTCGGTGTATTCAGGAGTATCAATGTACTGGACAGAGGGGCTGAAGTGAACGGCTGCCTCAAACCCAATGAACGAATCGTCGAATGAGTCGGTGTGATCTTGCCGAGTTTCGGGGACATCCTGAGAAGTTTCTTCCCAGATAGAGAAATCAGACATATCGTCGTCCTCATCTTCATCACTCCCGTCTTCAGAGAGAGCATCATATTCGGACTCAATTTCATCTGAGCCATAGCCAGATTCAGACTCGGAGTCTGAATCGCATTCTTCTTCGGCGCGCGAGTTCTTGAGGATTGATTTCAAGAATGGTTGAAGGTTAGGCCGCTCGGATTTGATAGTGGGAGTTGCGGCGCTTGACTGCAGTGGGGCAGTAGTATTGGAAGAGACCGATACTTCGTCTGATCCATAGCAACTATCCTGTGAGAACGAGACTTCAAGGTTTGTAAAATTGGACGAGAGCGAGTCCCATGACTCCCTGTTGATTGTAGAAGTAGCCATGTTGGCGACCTTTGCAAGTTGAACGTTGGAATTCGATACACCACGATGATCTGTAGAACAATCCTGTTTCAGACCAGTGGTGGACTTGAATAAGTTGATGTGAATGATTTAGTTGGAGTGATAGTTTGTGAAATGGCGTCGGAGGCCTTCAGTACACGGATAGAAATCCATGGCTTGAAAGCACAAGAGAGATCTTGCGATCGTTTAAGGACACTTGACGGGGACGAGCCCAGCCAAAATATCAGAAGAATGGTACATTGTTGTGTCTGATCGAAAGTTGAAGATGTGGGTTTTAGGTGCGCTCTTGCGTCGACGAGTTGGTAGGAGTCAAGTCAAAGACTGGGAAATGGCGTGTTGTCGTTTTGAGAGAGGAAAAGGGTTGGCTATTCACAAACCGACCGAGGTGGATAAAGAACCTCGTCTGTTGGTTTCTCGAAGAGACTGTTGGTGGAAGAGAGTCGGGGGTGTTCGGAGCGCGAGACTATCGTGATTTCGCGACGCGACGAAAACGGTGGAATGTGAGGGATGTGTGAGTTTCGTTAGAGGGATGTGCGATCACAGTCGACCGGGCGACAGCGAAACGAGGAGATGAGGAGAAGATGGGGGATGTTGGGGAGTTGAGACTGGAAAACCCACGTTCCGCGGGGTGATAGAGAGGGGTTTCTTAGGTTTGAGTCACCACTTCCGACGATCGGGGAGGAGATGGGCAGCGAAGCGGGCAGCAAGGCTGAGCAGGTGATAAGTCGAAAGTGCGACGACTGAAAGGGAACATATGAAAGGAGGAAAACCAGAGCTGACGATGCGGGAGGCCTTGAAACAGCACCTGACGAGGGCGAAAAAGCAAGGTTCTTCCACGGTCTTTCGATTTGCCTCCATCATCGGCTCTCCGTCATTCTGACTCAGCCGGGTTCGCTTTGGTGCATTTGCCGACGTTTTTTGTGTATTTTCTAAGATGAGATTGATTACAGAGAGTCAGGGAAGAGAGGAGATAGTTCAAGAAGTGGCTAGTATCTGATAATAGTATTTAAACTATTTATTTGAAATATTCACTGTCAAGTTTATTGAACATTTGGGTTGTCTGGGGGTTGTCCGATTATTTCATTAGTTTACGACTCAATCACGTGAATTCATCAAAGAACAACATTCACCCAATCTACGCGAGACGCCCATTCTTGTGTATCTTCAGGCCTAAAAATACGTGGACTCTAGATTGATAAAATGACCATGTGAGGACAGACCATTAAGCAGTATGCCTTTGAGCCACTCAATACCCGCAGGGGACGCCTTATCGAGCAAGGCATTCAGCCCTGCCTTAGGGCAGGATAGGTGGCTCGAGACTTTTTCAGATCACGCAGAACTCTTCATGCGGTATGAGAGTTAAGGGTCGATAACCCAAACGAGTCTTCTGTTCCAAATGGAGCTTCGTCTAGACTCCCGGAAAAGAAGGCTAAGGTCATGTGTTATCTGGTGACCATTGCCGTTCCTGGGACAGTCCAACAAGAACTTCACCCATCTCAAAGAACAACAAAGTGGCTACAACTACTGCTACTCGACCAAACAAAAACTAATCATGCCTGGCTGGGAAGCCACTATACCCAGTTGGACGCATTTGGCTAACAAAGTACTTTTTGAGCAACAGAGCAATCACGAAAGGAAGTCGACGCCACTCCTGAAATATCCGTATAACTGGCCACTTATCAAGAGGGTTAACAAAAGGTTTCCTTGAAGCATGACTCGACAATTGTGGCGTCGTGTATATTTCGATGCATTCGACCATGACCTGACGCCTATGCAATGTGGATAATAATAGAACGGCATGATTTCGAGAAGGTCCAACGGTGCTGTTAGCTGCAGATCTTCCATAGCCTCGGAGCTTTCCTCTTTTGAGACCATGCCATATTGAGGAGGTAGCATCGTCGATCCGATATTCTCGAATGCCAAAGGCTCTTCCGTGCATTGTCGGAGGAGGCGAGAGTGACATTCCGCCCTATCTCTGACATTCCGACCCGCATTCCAGTCATATCGCTGCTCAGGCATTGGGTACGCAGTTTCGGAGGAAGAGATTCCGTGATCCATGATGGATCCATGAGGGGAAGAAGTGTACATGGGGAGAAAAAAGAGAAAGGTCAAGCTGTTGTGGATCCTACCGTCCATCGAGTCAGGCTTGGTACGATTGTGATGATTTGATATAGATTATCATGACGCCTACACTAAAATTGAGCCCAGCAGGTGACCCCCTTGCCTGAACCACCACTCTAAGCCGAATTGCACCGAGGATCGTTCTTCACGGCTCGGTGACCGTTCCGACCCAGACTCGGCACTATCCCATCACCACCACGGGGTAAATCAACCACGATCTCATTGGACAAATATGATTAGACATGCCATATGCCTCCCACAGCTTCCCCGCCACATTGACTTATTCAGTGTAGTGCTGCTTTGGGTCTAGTACGATAAGGTTACATTTTCCACGGTGGCTATCAAATGTGAAGTCTCCAAAGGTTCCTTGAAGAGGTGGATACCCTCAAGCGGATCTGACGGCCTTCGAAGATCAGATCTGTATGATTGGTCGTCTATTGATCAAACCATAGTAAATCATTCCTGACGAGAAGGGTGGATCTCGTGAACAGCCAACCGGGTGATTCCTTCGTGCATTCCTCGTACATCTGGGGGGCCTACTTGGAATGTATGCAGAAAAGCTGAGGCTGGGGCTGTGAAAGGCCATTCAAATAGTCGCCTCGAGCTGTTTGTTTGCTTTGCTTTCTTTGCATACTCAAGCAGTGTTTTCGTTGATTGACAAAGAGTCAAACATCTCTCTTTTGCCTCTTTTTCACCATTTGCATACCTCTTTGACCTCTTTGCATACTTGCATTAGCTCAATTTGCATACACTGCAAACTTGTTCTCTCCACAGCCCTGATCTCTGAAAGACTTTGCCTTTCATCCGTTGGTCACCCAATCATCGTGCTCCATCGGCTCTCCGGCTTACTTCAACCTTGACTCAATCAATTCGCCGCAAACGGAAAACAAAGCAAGATGTTCGCCCAACCATTCGATCATTCTTGCAATGATTTATTCAACCAATACGTCAACATGGATCCCTCCGGGCCGGACAGCAACAAAGATCTCTCGTTGTCCAGCGATCTTGACCAGCTTTTTCCCTTAGACTCTCTCTCGGACTGTGGCGATCATTCCTCCACTGACTCCACTTCTAAACGCCATCATCAATCACCGCAACTCTGGTCTCAAGACTGGTCGCTGCAGGAAGACAGCCCTTCTCTAGATTGCTTTGCTTTTCAGGACACTATTCATCCTGCTGCCATCTCCGACTCTAGTCTGAACAACTTTGAAGTTTCCTCCGCCCCCACAGGAACAAACGGAATCTCAACTACTTCTCCATCCACTCCTCCAGCTACTCCTCGCCGGAAAGTGAACAAGAGTGCTTTCATCACTCCTAAATCTACTCGCCATCGTGACCCGAATGAGCGCCGTTCGCTCCTGCGAAAGCAATCTTTCTCTCCTGGCATGATGCGCTCTTCCATCCAAAAGGGAAGAATGACATACCCCGATGCATGGGCTCAAAAGCTCCAAAATTTCACATTTACCGGCACTGACGAGCGTCTTCCACTCTCGCCGCCTCCCTCGGATGTGACCGTGAAGCATGAGAACATGCTCCCCGATACTATGCACCAGCACCACGGCTTATCAGAGATGCAAAGTCAATATGACTCGCGCCTCTTCCAACAATCTCCTGCTGTTTCTATGCCCTCACCTTCTGCAAGTGCATTTGCACGACACCAGCAACAATACATGAACCAACCAGGTTCCTCAGCCTTGACCAACTCTAGCCCTCCCTCTGCAGACGACATCTTCTCCTCATCTCACTCATCAGACCCCCACTCCATTTCCTCATGGCAATCAGATGCGCTCGGCACATCTTCTATCTCCTTCACTCCTGACCTCCAAGCACAAGATGCCTCCTGGTGGTCCCCTATGACTTCACGAGTCGCACAACAGCAACAGACTCATTATCAGACTATGGTCACTCCTCCTGCACCTCAACGCTCGATGCAAAGCGTCGGTGGCCAGAATGATATGATGCAAGGCGGTTTGATGATTCAACTAGACCCATCTTTCGATGTATCAGGCGACTCCTCCTTCTCCTCCAATGTGGCCTCAAACTCCCAAAAATTCGTCCCTCCCTTCACTCCTCAACAAGTCCACACCTCCCGCTCTCCATCACTCTCCCCAAAGGCCGACACATCACCCAAGAGTAAAGGACATCGTCGCACCCACAGCCGAAAACTCTCGGGACAGAGCATGAACGCCCCCAAGACGGCTAAGTCTTCCAGCAGCCCACGCGGCGCAAACAAGTCTGTGAATGTATCTTTTGTCAACTTCACAGCACATGATAGCCATCGAATTCTCGGTGGCGTCGCGCCTTCCGGCAGCTCCAAGACAAAGGCCCGTCGTGAGCAAGAAGCCAAGGATCGCCGACGCAAACTGAGTGAGGCTGCTCTTCGCGCCGTGCGCAATGCCGGTGGCGATGTTGATGCTTTGGAAGCTGTATTATGCTAAAGCACACATTATCTTAATATTGTTCCTTCTTTTTGATTTCATTGCTTGATTTTATCTAACGTTAAAGCCGGTGTTCTTGTCTGCCATACTATATCATTGGGAATATCTGGGATGGTCGTTTAGGTGTTCTGAGTTGCATTCTCCTGCTAGTGTTTAATTGTTTTTCGGTCTGGCCAAAAATTCTATGTAATTCTACCAATTTAAGGACGAGATATACATATCTAAATGTCTAATATCATCAGTCATACTCACTTACTTTTTCCTCACACTCCGCTGTAAATTTACTTGTAATTTCCATCTAGGTTCTATAAAATCGTTCGTAGCATTGGTAACTACTGACCTTACTAGCGGGGCTCAGGCTGGTGATTCGCAGATAGGCCAAAAATGCAAGTACTATTGTGTGACTGACTTTGTGAATGTTGCGAATATCTTTTATTTTGCCATCGTCATGCATTTCCAATATATTTAAGCCGTGATTCATGGCTAACGTGTAAGATACATAGCTCGTCATCTGCATGAACTATATATAAAACATTACTGACACTAGAAGCACTAGGTAGTGCTTCTAGTAGGTACTACAATGTTAACAGTACTACTGTTAACAACGTGCAAATATAAACAATGGCCATTTATTGCACTGCGGCGATTCTGTGCTAGGACCCCTTCAATTCTGATTCCCAATTTTTCATTCATTGAAGCAGTTTGCCTACCGTCTTTGATGACTGTGAATTGTGTTTATACACCAATCATATCACGTGAGTATATGTGTGAAATCGGTCAACAACGTTTCATCTCAACGCACCTGCTTCACTCTCCCGTTTTCCTAATCCATTAGGAAATGCTTATATGCAACATGCCTTATGCTTGAGTGATCAAATATTATCTCTCATGCCATTTGTATCCTTTGTATTTTTATCTACAATCAGTACTACGGCAAGGCGCTCGATTCAGAGAAATCAACGTACTCGTCACACTAGGAGATGCGCTGAGTCACAGCAAAGCCATGTCGATGCGAATAGGCTGATACGTTGAGGGTGATCTACCTTCATCCGGTTATTGATGCTCACCCTTAGTACATCGGAAATGGCTCTGGTGGTCTCCATCGATTCTGGCTTACCTGGTGAGACTGGCATCATCGGCTTTGGTTCTTACATTTGACTAACACGATTCTAGGGGAAACCTAAAGTTGACAAGTCTAAGGCTCTTTGTCTCACGACTGACAAGAAATATAGATGTTGATGAACATTCGTGTCTGCGTCGACGTGGTCTTGACCCTCCCGCTCTTCACCTTTCATGTCGCAACCATCTGGTTTACTTAGAAAATATCTATCGATCCTAATATTGTCAGATGGATGGTCACAGCGAGCAGAAATGGCTTTTGGGACCAGGTCAGAACGGGGACTTGGAAGATCAGCCTGGCAGTCAGAAACAGACAAGTAGGGAAATCCGTCCTGGAGGCTCTATACTCTCTGTACTTTATGCCATTGAAACGATTTCTGGCGCTGCCACGAACCCGAGAAGGATTGGTCGTTAAATAGACAGATGCTAATCAGCTTCCCGCCAGTGCTCGTTAGCTTGACTCATTTGATGATCGGAGCAGATATGGTCGGACGCTCTCGAACAAAGATGAAAGCAACATGTACTTCCCACGAAGGTTTTTTTTAAATGACATGTCCCTTTTCAAAGGGCATGCAGCAAAAAGAACCATCTTCGCCAATGCTCCGGCCTTTCACCCCAATCCTCGCATTCTTTATGCATCTTGAAGATACGTTGTCCAAGAGATCAGCGGCAAATCTCTTACCGGTGCGAATTAATACGACTGGTCCTAACGTCATTCTTTCTATATCCTCCGTGCTGGCGCGGGCTGGCAAACCCTGCACGAATATACTTTTACCATTCACTTCCAGGATGGCTAAAGTTTTTTCAAGATTCCTTCAAGCTTAATTCAAAGCCAAGTACCTTCTCCAATTGGGATCTCGCATTGCATCAACCGCTGTTGAGTCGGGCATACCCAAGTTTTCCAGTATTCCGGGCTATACCAGGAGGCGGCTTGGTCTATGCGGCCACTTGACAGTCCTGACCTACACTAGACGGCAATTCACCACTGGCATCTCCGAGTCCGATTCGGGCCCGGGCAGCCCTGGCTGCCTACATCTGGAGTTTTCTTTCTCACGAGTATCGTCAATCGAGCTCCGGCAACTGCTTGCCCAATTTTCGAATGCCTAATTCGGAAAACTATTTAAGGCACAACATCGGGGAATGGATCTTTCCTTTTGATTTACCCACAACCATATTATCTTTGTGCTGACGGTCCTCCGAACTGCACACCACACTTACGACTGGTGAGTACATTGACAGGTCTTTCCTTCCGAGTGCGTTCTCTGCTGAGGCTTTTGAGAACATCACACTTGCCATTATCGACAGTCATCCACTCTCACTTTTATGTTCATCTCCCAATTGATTTCACGTCACACTCTATCATTTGATTTGATTTAGTTCTTTCTGTTGCCCTCAGTTTTGTTTCCCCAACCCACAACTGGTTAGTCAAAAACCGTTACCTTTCGTTTTGATTGATACCATCATTTGCCTTGTTGCCTCATCTGGACTCGGTTTCATGGTACATACTTGAAATCTGACTTCCATTTTGATATTCAATGCGATATCTGTCATGTTGCGATGTTATTTTCCTCGCATGTCTTAAGTGCGAATTGGCAAACTGGCAAACTGGCAAACCGCTAACGACCTTCTTTTAACAGCCAACCGCCATTCATCACCCGACCCCTATCCATTCACATATCCATCACTCCTGAGCTTGCTCTCCGACTTTCTCAAACCAATGTTATATCTATCTGATAACAACTTCTAACCAGCCAACAGAACTCTTCCGATACCTATCTAGCATCGTCATAGCCAAGGCTGTGGTGGTGTCTCTCTCCTCTCTTCCTCCTCGCCACTTCGAACCAGAATTCCTCATCTCACTCTGCCCAGGAACCTGGTAACATTATCAGATCCATACTCACAAACCTCATCTCTTACCCTACGTCTACACCCAGCACCTCCAGATCTATCACCATTTTGTCATACACCATATCACCAGATACAACCAAGACTCGACGACACGATGTCTTATCGAGACTCACAGAGAGGTCGTGGAGAAACCAGGAGCCGAAGAGACTCGACGGGAAGTCAAGGGAGCTCGAGATCAGGCACCCCAACCGATTCGCGTGGGCGATCTGATAGCCCCCATCGGCCTTCCGGTACACAGAGATCTCGTAGCCCACCGCAAGAGGCTCGTCGAACTCCAAGCCCCTCGCGCAGTTACGTTCAACAAAGCTCTGACAGACCACCGTCCTATGGTAGTCCAGACCCCCGAGGTGCCCCAGCTTACAGGGGCGGACAAGCTCCTCGAGGAGGACCTGCCCCAAGAGGAGGACCAGCTCCCAGAGGCGGGCCTGCGCCTCGAGGTCAAGGGGGCTTCGCAGGTCCCCCCCGAGGTTCTGCACCTGGTGGCCAGTCTAAACCAGCAGACAGAAAGTAAGTTGAATATTACATTGCATATTAAGCTTCACTAATCAATCTATTCTAGGGTCATGTTCACTCAAGTACTGCCTGAGAAGGAAGTTGCGGACTTCGAAAAGAAATCTGTTGAATCAAAGAACAACGTCAAACAGGCTGCTCAGCGAGAGGTTCGAAGCAGAAAAAACAAGCCTAAGGGACCGAAGATCAATTTCCCATTGGCTCGCCGCCCCGGCTATGGTACGAAGGGACAGGCAGTGAACCTGCGTGCAAACTTCTTCACAATGTTCTTCAGGGGCAAAGGATACAACTTCTATGCTTATCACGTGAAGATCGAGCCTGAGCCGAAATTGAAACGCCATGTCAAGCAGGTCTTGAAGCAACTGGTAATCAAGTGCGATCACATCAGAGGTTGCTTGTCCGCGACAGACGAAGTCAATTGGATTATATCCTGCAAAGAGCTTCCTTTCGATAGCACTTTTGCTAGGGTGGATCCAGACGAGAACGGCCATTACACCACGGAGTACAGATGCACATTCGAACTGATGGATAATGCTCCCATCCCGTTGCACAACTTGCTTGAGGGTCTCAAAAACCCTGATATCCACGAGAAAGTATCGGATGAGGACTATGTGGTCCAAATGCTCAACCTGGTCATGACGAGCGGTGCTTATGGTAACACTGGAATTACGATTGTTGACAAAGGCCGAACAAAGTTTTTCTACACCGACGAACGTCAAGAAAGCATGAAACTTGGTGGCGGGCTGGATGTCCTCCGCGGGTGCATATCTAGTGTCCGTCCAGCCGGCAATCGCATTTTGCTGAATATCAATGTTAGCAATAGCGCGTTCTATCAGCCGATAAATCTGGCTCAATTTGTGCAAGAGGTTCTCACGGCTAACTATGGAGACCTTGATACACTGAACCGATATCTCCGCAATGTCAAAGTCGAGCTTAGATATCTGCCATCGATCCTTGACGACTTCAAAGAAAAAGCCTATCGCATTGCGAACATTTGGGGGCTGGCGAGCAAGGAAGACGAGCAAAAGTGTCAAGAGGAAAAGCCTCCCCAAGTGAGAAAATTTGGTGCAGGTCCCGACGACGTCAGATTTTACTGGATCAAAGACCAAGACTTGCCAGGTCGCTACGTCACCGTCTCTCAATATTTTGCCGAAGGTAAGTAAAGTGTCTGACAGTGTCTGAACATGGCAGGCTGACACAAATGACAAGTCTACGATATCACGTTAAGGGACAGATCAAAACCCGTTATCAACATTGGAAACCACACCAGGCCCATCTACCTTCCTGTGGAGTTGGTTTTTATCAAGAATGGCCAAATCTTCAACGGTGAACTCAATACCATGCAACGACAAAACATTATCAAGTTCAGTTGTCGTCAGCCACCAGACAACTTTGAGACCATAAGGACTCTTGGTCGGGACATCATGGGTATCACGGCCGGCCATTTTTACAATCGAAGTATCAAGTTTTCTGACGAGATGATCGTCGTTCCTGCGCGGTGTCTTGATGGGCCTACACTGAAATATGGAACGCGCGTTGAAAAGCCCAGGAAAGGCGCCTGGAATCTCGTGGGGAAGACATTCACTTCCGGGGTCCGCATTGAGACTTATGTTGTGATCTGGTTCAGATCCGGCTACACAAGGTGCACTCTGGATCAAATTCAGTCTGCTACTCAGGGACTTGCCAGGAAAATGAATGAGATGGGGATCGCTATTCGCTCTCCCCAGGCCATGGAGGCGGTCGATCTCCAGGGAAATCTCCTCCAGCAGAATGAGCGGATCTTTCAGTCACTCAGTAAATGGGCTAACAAACGACCCCAGCTGATTCTTATCGTGTTACCAACGAGCCAAGACAGAGTATTCCGACACGTTAAGTGGGTGGCTGATTGTAAACTGGGCCTTGCAAACCATTGCGTCTTGGTGGACAAGTTTTCGAAGGGAAACCCTCAATACATGGCTAACAATGCCTTGAAGATCAATCTGAAACTGGGCGGCGTCAACCACAACCTTGATCAAGGTTCTGCTGGGATACTGAGTCAAGGGAAAACGATGGTCGTTGGTATCGATGCGACCCACCCATCTCCTACTGAGCTCGAGAATTTCCCAACAGTTGCTGCCATTGTCGCTAGTACAGATGGTCGACTCGGCCAATGGCCTGGTGACGCCCGAATCCAGACGTCGAAGCAAGAGATCCTTGATAATCTGATGGAAATGATGCTTGGTCGTCTTCACCTATGGCAGTCTATCAACAAAAGCTTGCCTCAGAATATTCTCATTTACCGCGATGGCGTAAGTGAAGGCCAATATGGAGAAGTTGTGGGAACTGAGTTGAAAGCAATCCGCGACGCCATTGAGAAGCTTTACAAGGGCCCAAAACCCAATATCACCCTGCTTGTGGTAACTAAGCGTCATCATGTACGCTTTTACCCGACCAGTGACCAAGGCTGTGATGACAAAAACAACTGCAAGAACGGCACCATTGTCGATCGAAGTATCACACGTCCATGGTACTTTGACTTTTATCTTCAAGCCCAAGCTCCACTTCAAGGCTCAGCTCGCCCAGCCCACTACGTGGTCATGCATGACGAGATCTTCTCACAGAGTCCACGTGGTGCTGCCGACGAACTTCAACAGCTAACCCACAACATCTGTTACATGATGGCCCGCTGCACCCGCTCCATAAGTTATGGAACCCCAGCATTCCTCGCCGACCGTTATTGTGACCGTGCTCGAAAATATGTTCTCGCTCATTACGATGCAAAGAGCTTCGAGAGACCGGACGTGAAGAAATTCAATCTCGCACCGACGCAAAGCGAAGTCCGAGTTCACCAGAGGCTTGCAAACACCATGGTTTACATCTAAAGGAATCTATTCGTCTTTGTCTTTTTGAGTACGAAGTAAAGTCGCCTCATTTTCCCTGGTCTTTTTCTTGATGTCATGGTATCTGACAGTTCGACATGTTGATTGTGTATCAAAGCCCCGAAGAAATCCGCATTTACCGAAGAAATCTCGAAAAAAAAATTTGAAAAGGAAGAAAAAGAAACAAAACAATCAAGCTAATGCGAAGCTCTTGAACTACAATTCTTTACGGCCGTGGTGTAACAGAATGGCAGACAGGAATGAAGACCCCAAACGTTTTCGATTTGGATTGTTTTGATTTGATGTTCTATGATGTTTATGGTCTCATTTGAGTATTTGCTACTACCCCCAAGATCTGCATTGTTCGACCTGAGCTCATGCTTCAGACTGGAGCGTTCAACCGCAAGGACCGAGAAAGGATAAGGGAGAGAGCAGTGCGAGCGTCCATTGTTTGATGTTGGTTTGTTTTGATATTTTTGGTTGTTATGTGACTTACTTAGCAAAAATGCAAAAAGGGCCTTCGGGCTTAAAAAAAAAACCACTGGCAAGTCTTCATTCGTTATAGAAAGTTGTAGACTCATATAGTTTTAGTATCAGAGCCAAGAACCACAGACATCCACGGTGAGAGTAGATATCTATTAAATGAAGATGATATACTATTGTACAAGAGCTCGTTTGGCAGAAAAAGAATCAGACCGCATGGAAGAGTTTAACGATGGAGTGATGACCGTCAATTAAGCGTTCAAGGACAAATTATGCCGGACTGCTTACAAGGTGTCATTGAGCTTCATACACGACCAAATTCGGTACAAAAAGACACAAAGGGTCATTTCGAACCAAGTTCTCAAAGCTCGGATCCTTTCTATTATTTATATGAATTCCCGAGATGTCGGGAGATAACGAGCGAATTGAAGACTTTTATCACACCGACGGTGCTTCTGTGGTTTTACCTGCCGGTATTGTACTCCTCATTGCTTGTTATGTGTGTTCATCGCTTAGATTTGGGTGACCAGCCAGCTGGTTGCCAACTGTCGCCGGGATTGCGATTGTCTGCCTTAGCCCAGGGGTTTTCAGCTTTGGGGGGTTGCGATTCGGTGGCGGGCTTGGTTTGTGGTGAGGCGTTCTGTGGGGTAGTCCCCGAGTTCTGAGGCTTTGCGTTTCCAGAGTCATCAGCTGTTGTGTGAGTTGGGTTTTTGGGGTGAGGTTTGTCGAGGAAGGATGGTTTGCTGGCCCAACGCTCATCGGCGAGGCGGGCAAGTTGCTTGATCTGCATTTGTCGGACGACTTCTTGTTGCTGCTCTTCAACTGTTGGGGGATTTTCACGGACATATCGGAGCCACTGATGCCATTGTGCTAGTCACATATAAGAGATTAGCGCCGTCGTCTCTTCCAGTGTGTCATGGTAGAAAAATTGAAGAAAGTAGAGAGCCCAGGTCCAACCATTTGGGCGTCCTTATATTCCGCCTGGGTGGCACTCACGGGTAACTTGTACATCGCTGAGATGCACTTTCGGGTCCGGCTTCAGCATTCTTCGCCATCGACTGGCATTCAAATCATCTTTGTACTCCCAGAAAGTATTTCCGGCGAGATCCACGCCTGATTGACACCAAGTTAGCAAACCCGGCAAATTTCAACGGACGATTCTCGCAAATACAAAAACATACCAGCAAGGCGAGATTTGCGCCAGGGGAGCTTGAGGCTCTTCCACTGAAACCAAAGACTGTTGACCATTTTGTGGGATGCAAGTGGAAGATGAAGTTGAAGCGTGGAGAAAAAGTGGTTCGCGCGGCGACACTTTCAGAAACGTCATCGGCGGTCTCGGCATAAACAGTCCCCGGGCATTCCATTCCATCTCGACTCTCTCCTTTCCTTCTTCTTCTTCTTCTTCTTTACTCCACCCCTTTTACCTTCACAGCCACAGTCTTGCGCAATCTCCCTTTCTTCTTTCTCTTATTATCTGGATACTCGCCCTCATCGATCCTGGATTTGTCTTTGGTTCTTGTATATCTTTCTCTGATACCCAACTCCCCACTACTGGGGCCGATTAGGCAGACTTAAGCAAGGGGATACATACATCCAGGGCAATCCAGGAACCACGACAAGTTCGCCTTTACAGTCTTCCCGCGAAGATATTCAGATTCTATCACGGCGATTGTGAATTGAACCATGGCTTCGGTCACCTCGTTGGACAAGGACCTGCGCAATATGCGCCTGTCCCGCTATACCCCGCAGGCAGCCGCGGAGGTACGAGACTGGATCGAGGAAGTTCTTCGTGAGAAACTCCCTTCAAGTGATCTATTAGAGGGATTGAAAGATGGCGTGGCGCTATGCAAGTGAGTCTTTAATATTTAATATTCTCCGTCTCTGCTCCCAATGCTAGCCAGCTAACCTCTTGATTCCGAACCAGACTGGTTAATCTGGCTGTATCGCCAGGTGTAAAGTATAAACAATCTTCAATGCCATTCGTTCAGATGGAAAACATCTCACACTTCTTACGCGCATGTCAAATGGCTCCACTCGGCCTTCCCCCGCACGATGTCTTTCTGACAGTGGATCTCTACGAAGCCAAGGATCCAGCACAGGTCCTTCAATGTCTAGCAGCATTTAGCCGCCGAGCCAATACCTTACACCCAGGCATATTCCCACGTTCAGTAGGCCCACAAAGCAAACGTGGAGTAGTGAGCCCCAATGCGACAGGGTCCTCAAGTCAGGGATCATACACTCCTCGAACCGGCCGAGCATCCAGCAATGCCAGTGACGCCAATTCTAGCCTCACGGGTCGAGTGAGCCCCTCGAAGCCTGTCGGTACTTATAACACCTGGAGCAAGAAGAGTGACCAGGGCTCTACCGCTCCGGCCTGGAATATCCATCAATATGGCTACATGGGCGGAGCCAGTCAGGGCAACCAAGGCATTGCGTTTGGATCTCGGCGACAGATCACTACTCCAAGCCCAGCCGTGCCTAGCTTAGCAGAAAAAGAAAAATACAGGCGCGAGGAGGAAGAACGAGTTCGCCAGGAAAACGCACGATTGGAGGAGCAACAACAAGCTCGTCAAAGAGAGATCGAAGAACAGGAAGCGAATGCCAAGATTGAAGAAGAGCGGCGATGGAAGGAAGAAACCGAGCGTCTGAGAGAGAAAGAACGCCAAGAGATGGAGGATGAGAAGAGACGCTGGGATGAAGAGAAACGACAATGGGAAGAAGAAGAGCAGCGACGAATTGCCGAGGAGAAGGCAGTCGAAGAGCGTCTCGAGCAAGAACGCCAACACCGAAAGAGTGCTCACGACGCCCGTCTCAATGGTCAATTCCTTAGCCAATACCAAGCTGATCAGGCCGCTACCAATGGTGGAGAGACGATTGTGCCCGAAGAAACACCCGAGAGCCGCCGCATCAGGGAGCTTGAACGCGAACTAGAGCTAGCAAAGGAGAGAGAACGTCAGTATGAGACCGATCGGTCAAGTCTTCAGGTTCAAAAGAGCGGCGATGACTCTCAATCTCGGAGTCGCAGCGCTCAACGTCGTAAGCCAGTGCCCCCGAAGCCAAGCTACGACCTATCTTCTCTTGAACAAGAACGCCGGATGTTGCGAACAGAATGGCAGAATACACAAGATATGCCCGCTGCGAAAGAGGAATCTGAAGAGCCCGAAGAGCAAGCCCCGCCTCCACCTCCTCGACCACTCCCACAGCCAGTGCCTTCATCCCAGGCAGTACCATCGCTTCCTCCAAGAGACCTTCCTACACCTCCTTCTCGACCTCTCCCAGATCCAATGGCGTACACCGCGAACCGTGGCCGAGAAAGCCGCGTAGACCGTTTCCTCGCCTCTAACCCAGCACCCCAAGCCGCTGCACCCTCCTCTCACAAGCCCCAAGACTATAGCACCACCTCAGAAGTCGACGCAGAAAACAGCCGCCGTCTAGCCTCGCAGCAGAAGACCAAGGCTGGTGGATGGGCATCGAAGTCACTTCTTGAGCGTGAGATGGAGCGTGAACGGGAGCGTCAGCGCGAGTGGGAAGAAAATCAAAAGCATACGCAGGCTGCTGCGCGTGATACTAATATGGGCTCAGGACCCGGCCAATCTTGGGATGTCCATCAATATGGATACATGGGCGGTGATAATCAAAACCGCGGCGGTGTTGGATTGGGTGTTGGAGGTGCTCGTCGTCAAATCATCGGTCCTCGACCTCCGCCATAAGTGTCTGCTTTTATATAATTGCTCCTATCATCGAACGAGGATGCTATCATTTCCTTATTAACTTCACCTTCACCACGATTGGTCTTTCACTATTTTCTTTTCCCTGCTCCTTTGCGTTGGCGACCTGGTGAATTGGTTTTTTTTGTCTTCTATGATTCACTTCTGGAAGTGTTGTGTTTGTTGCACGCACAGATCTTTCTATCTTTTCTTCATACTTGAAGCCTACACAACGACGGTTGTAGATATCATTCAATATAATCTTGGAAACATTGATAATTCGATATATTTACCAAGGCTATCCACTATGCTAAGTAGTATACCACTCCTAGTACCACTAGTAGTAATTCAGTTTCAAAGTTGAATTCGAACATCCTGAGCTTTGAATGAGTATCCTTGGGACGAAACGTTGCTTCTACTGGCAGTGCACTAAAACTGTTCAAAAGCGAAAAATTGTGATGTGCATTCCATTGTACAAATCAATATGGATATTGATTGATATATCATTAATCATTATCGTCGTCAATGTCATGAATGGCTAGCTATCCGTTCAATGCCCTTGAGGCTGTGACTGCAGAACTTCCATGAGGAAAAGCAATCTATCACCACTCTCCATCAACCAAGACCACTCAAGAGGTTCCTTTTGCTTCTTTGCTTGACTTCGCCGTATCTCATCCGTGGCTCTTTCAACTCGATTTTGGATTCCAATTTGTAGAGCCTCCAGCAGGGAAGGTCGCATCTTTAGCATGCCGTTTCCAGCTAGGAGCACAATGAGAGCTTCGAGAAGAATAGATATCTTCGCGTTGTCGACAACGCTAGCATTGGCGGCTGCAAAGGGAAGAAAACATTGCTCTAATTTATCCTGATCTAGATACTCTTGCTCGGTTTGAGGTGCAGCACTCTCGAGCATATTGAACAACAGCAGCTCACAAAGCGTAGTTTGCTCGGCATCGGCTGTTTGCCCGTGAGTCAACTTCTCATCACCCGTAGGTCTTTGCTCTTTCTGCGATTTTTCCATCAGACCTGGCAGGATATAGGGACTGATGAAAGCTTGAAAAACAGGGAAAGGCATGTGACGGATATGCTCAATATAGTTATGGTATAGATCGAGAATCGGCATAAAGGCAGTCGGAAGCTGGTAGGATACTTTTGATAGAAGGCCAAGCAATCTTTTGCGCAGATCAAGCGAGTCAAGTCCGCCTAGCGGGGAGACACCAACATCATGCAGTGTTAAGGCCGGGTCTAAGCCCGTCGTTTCGCCGATATGCTCGTTGTCAGATGGATCTTTCGCATTCCGAGTTCCTCGCCTTGTACGTTTGGAGCGTCTGGCACCAGCACCTGAGGGAGAGGTAGACTGCGAGTTGTCATTGTCCAACTCAGCATCAGCGGTAGCATCATCATCTGATTCATCCTGAACCAGATAATCACCGTACTCCTCTTTGTCGATATCAACGTCGCGCTCCCTCTTCTTGAGCCTTTCGGCTTTTCGGTCCGACTTGGCCTGCTTCAACTCTTTTGGGAAAACCTGGCGAAACTCATTCACAGCGGTCGAGCTACCATCTGCAAAGATGGACCTGATGATCCTGCGGTACTTTCCATGTCCGGTGCCGGCCGAGATGTATTGAAATAGCAAGCTCTCCCGTAGGATGAGCGGGCCATCCTGATATCTTTTCAATGTCGATTGTTTGCCCGAGTTGCGCAAGGGAGTTTTATTAGTAGTTATTTCTGCATCGTGTGGGTTATTATTGAATATGCGTTCTCGTTCATTCCAATCATCCTGGAGTACATCGCACATAAATTCTAGCCAAATTTGCCAGCGCTCCCATCGCTCAGGGTGGAGTACAGAGCAGTTGAATGTCCAGCCAACAGCATGCCAGAAATCCTCAGCACGAGACCAGAGGGAGCCCTCTTTTCCAAGTTTTATATTGAGGGGTTTGTGTTCGTTCGGTACTTGGTCCGCATTATCATCCACGCCTCCACGGTAGCGTCCTCCAGAGCGCAAAGTCTGATCATGTGTGAAAGCGAAAGCAACATCGAGTCTTGCTTGCCGTGGACTGACAAGAGTACCGAGAAGCCGCAGGAGTCGGAGTGCGATATGCGCAACCTCTTTTTCCTCCGAAGACGATGCCCGTGTTGTCGTAGCCGGATGAACGAGGAAAGTTACCGCGATCGCAAGATGTGGCGTTAACGGGGTTATACATTCTGTCGAGGCATAGCTCCCCGATGCAAGGGTATTGAAGAGGAGATTTAATGCTTGGGTATCTAATGATAACGGGGCGCGTTAGCTATCGCGGGGTTCTGGCCGTGTTTCCAGGACGGAGACTAACAAAGTTTCTCTTCAAAAAATATGCCAATATGTTGGACCAGTTCGAATCTCAGGGGCTTTGAAATTCGATACTCAGCGTTGCCCCACGGAGCCATCTCGTCAAGATGCTGCGATGGCATTGTGAACTGCTGGTCGCGTTCCATTTTATGGGATGCCCGAACGCGCGCGCTTATCGATAAGGACTTAGTAATAAGAGAATCGAATGCAATTGGTGCAAGTAAACAATAAAATACCACGATAGAGTTGGGCCTTTTGAAAAGTGAAGGCTGTCAAGGAGGAAGTTGTACAAAACAAAAAATGAAGTCGAAGTTGAAGTTCATTTTGAAAGTGACGCGCCTTCCTTTTTTTGGAGAAAAATCGAGAGTTTTTGGTTGAAGATGTGAAGGGAAGGCGCGACCGGTGATTATTGCAAAACGGGCGCGCCTGCCAAAATTGCCTGACCAAAATTGAAGGATAGAAAGACACTGTGAAAAGTGTACACTGTTATGTTGCTGGTCAATTTGATATTTGAAGTTACTTTGAATCAAAATTACTGATTACACTATGATGCAATGCCCCCGCATGAGCCAAGCCAAGAAGAATCGATGAGCGACCTGCATGGTTCGCCGGTGCTGCAAGGTCCGTTTTAGCGGGACGCCGGTTAAACTAAAACTACGCAGCTAAAACGAACTGGTGGAACAAATTATAGTGAATAACATATGCACGGCTCTAAAGCTGAAAGAAAATCTAGACAGGAACTGGGTCGTCAAAGTAGAGAAACTCGCAGTCCAGGTGACCGTATTTGCCAGGAGAAGAGAGAAGAAAGAGGAACAAGGCCAACAAAGGACCAGGACCCCGTAAATTCACGCAATGCAAAAGCCTGGTGGTAAGGCGACAAAAGGTGGAAAGGAAAGAAGAAGCTAGCTCGAAGGTCCAGAAGACGCCAATGTAGCAACAAGGAAAAGGAAAGTAGAAAAATAAAAGGCAAGAGACTATGACTCGTCGGGTAAATCGGAAAAGAGACCTATTCGCATGCGATGTGACTGATAAAATGGTTAGCAACAGCGGCTCATGGTAAAATATGATGGATACTCACAAAAGGCAGCTTTGGAATGACCACTGCCAGCGTGGCTAGGCAATTGATGGTGAAATAGGTCAAGTCGTAGTGGGTGTAGTGGGTGCTGATAAGGAAGAGTACGATGGGAACACAAAGCAAGAACTTCTTGGTCGGCGTGTATTGATCACCATTGTCGATTTGCTCCCACATGTTGAGGTTGTCGTAGGCGCCGGCGTTGAACTCGAACGGAATGCCCCGCACCCAATGGAACATGAGGAAAGAGCCAAACATATAGCTGATGTTGGTCAGAGTCCATGAGGTTTCCTGTGACACGCCCGGGATGATATCGTAGAAAATTTTGAGAGCAGCGATGCAGACGAAGTGGATAGTCCACGCTCCTGTTCAGAAAAATAGCTTTCGCGTCAGTCTTTGAATTGCTTCCCTTTTCTTTGTCCACGGTGTCCGCAGTTGATAGAGAAGAGATTTGGCGGAGAGGCAGGTAGAGAGGATAGTTCCTACTTACCCTTCGCATTCACCCAGTTGGCATTGAGATTCGGTAACGCAGCTTGGTCGCTAGTATGTTCGATGGACTCGGGAGGTTCCTGGTAGATGAGACTGCTGGAACGTCGCCGACGGCCCTGCTTCTGGGTATTGGGCGACAGTCGCTGTGGTCCGTCCATTTCCGGAGCAAATGAGATGGTACGCGAGACCAATAGGGAGGATTTGGAAGTATCAGACGCCAGCTTGACTGGAGTAATCCTGGTCGACGGTTGGGTTTGATCGAGGGAAAAGGAGCGTGGGGATGAAGTGACCGCGTGGAGTCGGGCGGATCGGGGGTCTCGGGGAGGGGAGTCACGGGGGCAGTCTGGTTCTCGGCTGTTTCTCCTTTATTTATTTTTCTCGGATAACCCCAAAAGAAAAATAGGTCACACGGATGATTATTGAAGAGAAGACAAGGGAAAGCAGGAGGATATCAGGAAATATCAAAAAAGGCAAAAAGGGTGAAGAGGCAAAAAGGTGCAAAGTTGAAGATTTGGCGTGAAGCACGTGCGCGCCACTAGGCCAAGTCGATTTTGTACTTTAAAAATTGGCGAATGCCATTGTGCCCCTTTATTCTGCTCTACTAAATAATGTAGTTATATGGGATTGATGAGTACTATGTATCAATTTAATCAGAGCCTAGGGGCAATAGTAACAGTACCATGGAGCTACTGGGAGTAAGATGGATGCTGAGACTGAGGCTCTATCTAAACATAGGTATTATATGCTATTAATATGTGCCCCTTGGCCGTCTATCACCAACTTTTTTTACTGATACTACTAACTATAGCTACATTAGTAATTACGGAAATAGTAGTTATACTTTATATTCAATTGATTATCAATCTATTCTACTGATCTCATTTCAACTCGCAAGCTTACAGCCTACTTCCCTGCGGTTGTGGTCTCCTCCGCCCGCCGTAAAATTTTGCCGTGAATCTCGACTCTTCAAACTAGACCCCGTCCACATCATCATCTACCTCCGCTATAACCTTCGCGCCAAAAAAAAACCATGTCGGACTCTGGGGACGAGGCCGACTCGCGTACAGCCACTGTTGGCGCGCCTCGAACCGGAAAAAAGGCCGCCTCCCGCAATGCACACGACAGCGATTCTCGTCCCACGAAGAAACAACGGCGGAATCAACCCGCCGCGGATCTCGCCGTGGAGGATTTTGTCCCGCGCGGGGGATCTTTCAGCGAAAAACCTCTTGAGGTCGACCCTGATGATACTTCAAGTTCTGGTTCGGGCTCGGACTCGGAATCGGACAGCGATTCTAACCCCACGACCGTGAACCCCCATGCAGGCAGTACAGCACCCGCCGTTAGTTGGAACCGGGGGAGCAAGAATGCCGTGCGCACGACGTTGGGAAAACGCAAGCCTCAGTCTCAGTCTCAGTCCAAGCCTCAAACAAACCCTCAGTCAATCCAATCGAACGCGACATCCGCGCAATTTGACGCAGTTAATGGGAAATATTGGCGCAGTCGCAGTGGATCTGCTTCCTCCGCGGGCAGCAACGTCGCAAAGAAGGATGAGGGCCAGGAGGAAGAAGATAGCTCTTCTGAGGAAGGCGAGATGAATTCTCCGAGTGACTCTGACGATTCAGAATCATTAGACTCCGAGGCCGATGATTCAATCATGCTCAACATTGGGACAAAGCATGAACAGGCGGCCGATGACTACGACCCAGAGGTTCTAGACTTGGACTCGGGCCTTGCAAATGGCAATTCAAACGGTAATACAAATGGCACCTCCGGTAGAAAGAGGTCAGACTCCCTGCTGGATCCGAAATCTTCTTTGGCAGAATCAAAAGAAGAGGCGTTCCGAATCTTCAGTCGAAGGTATCCAACCGCTCCCGTCACTCTGGTAGACTTGTCGAAACCAGATCTGGAGAATCAGGCCAAGTTCCTGTATTGGGATCTTGAAATTCATACACTGGATCTTCAGTTACCAATTGGTTGCGTTGAATGTCTGCGCCAGGGCCACATGGCTGAAGTGTGCCCAACAAAAGAGGTAAGTCGCGTAATCCCCCTCAACCACTGCCTATATATTTCTATGTATGCTTAACTTAACCTAGTGCGAGCACTGTGGTGCGTGGAATAAACATTCAAGTTCGCTTTGTCCCACATGGCGGCGATGCATACGGTGCCGGGAGAGAGGCCATCATGAAGAGCAGTGTTCGTCAGCTTTGAAGTGCTCTGCTTCCGAAGTCCCTTGCGATTTATGCGGCAAACCTCATCTTGAAACCCAGTGCGATCAACGCTGCGCATTCCCCACACGGGAAATCGTCGACACATCTTGTGAGGTCGGCATGTCGTGTGCCCGTTGTGCAAGCGGTCAACATCTGATTGGCGACTGCCCTTCAGTCATATACCCCTCCTACTCATCATCGACCTTCTCACTCAAGGACATCGACCCTACAACGATAATCAATCTCAGTGCTGGTCCCATCCCTCGAAAAAACGGGCCAGCAGCAAAGGCTGGTCCGCCACCCAATCGCCCTCCTAAGGGACCAAACAGGGGAGGTCGGCGAGGCGGCGGAGGTGGTGGTAAATCTTTCTCCTCAGATAGCAGCGACGATATGCCGCGTGGTGGTAAGAAGCCACTGCCTCCATCTCGTGGAAGAGGTCGTGGGGCAATTCGATTCGGGGGTGGACTCGGATCTGACCAACCGCGAGGGAAACCCCCTCCCAAACGAACGATATCTCCTCTACCACGCCGTGGTCCCCCGCCGACTCCGAGAGGGGGCGGAGGAGGAGGAGGAAATCGAGGTCGTGGCGGCGGACGTGGTGGCAAGCGAGGTAGAGGACGGTAGATCGACCACGCTGGTCGTGTATTATGAGCATCTTTACGAATACCATACACTGTACATTTCCCATCGAGATGCCGTACCTTGATTTCCTTTTCTTTACTCGAGTGAAGAGTTGAAAAGGAAATCTACTAGTAGTAAATATTTTGATATGAGTACCCCGGACTAGTCTATTTTAAATTTTCAGAAGATTTGAGCAACCTTGGATTGAAGCTAGGTCTGCTCTATTCTGTATGTTGATCTTCGCCCCGATGCCCTTCAAATCCTTGCTCGAGGATATCAATTAAATCATCCAGACGCTCGATACAAAGATCCGTATGAGCATGTTCACGGAGGTGACCATTCCGCTCATTCACAAGCAATACCGTTGCCGCGCCAGCCATATGACCAGCCGTCATATCGTCAAGGCTATCGCCAACCTATGACCAATAAATCATTTGTCAAACTATGAGAACAGACAAAGTACCCATGGCTGAGTTCAGACGTACCATAATAAGATTCTCCGCGCGATTCGGCAGTCCCCATTCCCCGGCAATATGCAAAATACCCGCAGGATCAGGCTTAGGTAGTAAATCTGGGGTATCTCTGGTGATTATAGGTAGAAAGACATGGCGCGAAAGGTGATTCTGAATGAGATACCGGACGGGAGCTCTACGCCTTACATCAGTGAACTTAAACTTTAAAGCGAGTTGAGGATAATATGGATGTGTTACTCAAAGTTTCGGGTGCAGAGAGCTCGTCGGAGCCCGCGCGATTTTATATAATCCATTAAGCGCGCAAGACCGGGTTGTGGTTGTTGATCGAGCATCGCGCGTCGTTCAACATCTTGGACTTTGGAGACAGCTGCGGCTCGTTCTTCTGGACTTTCGAGCTCGCGGATATGGTGGAGGATATCGACAGAGCGGTCGATTCCGAGAGCTTCTCTAGATTTTAGACCTCTGTATCAGATATGGACTGATTATATGAAATTTGAAGCCCTTTTTTGAGGGTGATATCCGAGTCATTCTGACTCGGGGGTGTCGTTTCGTCTACTTTCAAGACTCTGGGTAGACTGAAGCCACGAGTGTTAAACTCACCTCATCTCAATGAACATCTGATGTTGCGGAAGACTAAATATTGATCAGTAACGGTTTAGATAAGGTCAAGAGTGTGATTTCGAGTTTCCCGAGGGATCTCTAGTTGCCCCCGGGATTGCATGCCATGAGAGCATCCGGGTAGAGTAAATGCAAGCAACAATTTGGTATAGCCAAGGCCATGCGGTCCCGGACAAGGACTTCACGATAATGAAAATGATGGACTAGCTTTCTGATATAGAGAAATTAACCTACCACAGAGTCCCATCCACATCAAACACAATCCCCTTCAGCATCGGCGCATCCGATTTTCGAGTCGTGTCCAGAGGCGCGAATCGCCGTGGACGGAGATGATGACAATCTGTTCTCGCCGTCGACATGATGAATGACTGCGCAGACCGCAAGGAGACACGAGCAGTCATGGAAATTATTCAAGTTGATGCAGAAGCGGGAACCCAATAAGATTTGTCGGAGTTGAAGTTGACCCTGCGGTCGTTTGTCCCTTTTACGGCAAGTCTGGCACGGCGGGGCCTCGATGGATTAGCGCCGATTCCGGATCTGTCATACTTCACATCAGATTAATCAAATGAACTTGAATAGTTAAGTATTTAGGGCAGAATTATTTGTACATGAGAAATATTCATATGCTCATGTATACGTTCAATTCAGTGACCATAGATTCTACACTATAGTAGTAGACCTATACTGTCCAGCAGTAGCAGTACTTTAATATCAAAGCCTGAGATATTTAGATATATTCCATAATACTATGATTTATACTAAAAATGTCTATACTACTAGTCTTAGTTATAGTAGTATGGCCAAGCAAATGAGTACAGTCCGGGGTGTTCCTTCCTCCTTCCATTTCCTCCTCTTCACCTCCTCAAACTCCCCCAAAACAAAAAAGAATCATGGCACCCTCAATCCTCCCTCTCTTCATCATTCAGGTGGTACAACTTGGCAGTCAAAATGTCCGCCATCACTCGACATGTTTGCCACACACATGCCAATCTTCCCATTTCTCTGTGGAAAACGTTATCTCTCACCCTCGCCCTATTCTACCTGCAACTCATCTATGCCATATCATTCATCGCCCGACCCTTTTGGAGCTCGAACCTAGACTTTCCACCGTTCAGACAGACCATCGAGCGTGCGGAGACATTTGTTATCGATATCATCCTGGATATCGTTCCAACCTCGCAATATCGTTCCCCGGCACCGACCAATATCAACGACGATGCCATTGGCCGGCGCTCTCTACTCGCCTTCCAGAGGCCGATCCCTCTCACAGAGACCTCTCCACGTGTAGTCACAAGCGCCTCAGTGCCTACAGTTCCTCCTAAGATGCCTCAGTGTTACCCAACGCCCCCGAGTGTCCATGGCGAACCATCACCGAATCAGAAAGAAATTCAAACTGAAACGATGCGTTCGACGCATACAGAGCGTTTTACAAAGACGAATGACTCCGGTACTTCCATATATGGGACAGCGAAGAGAACTTCTACATCTACCCGCCCCAAGTTATCCACAATGTTTGAAAAAGATCAACATCATGCGAACCAGCCAATGCAACCTGGACCTGGACCTGGACCCAGACTGGGACAGGGACAGGGACTGAGACCCGACACTACTACTGGAACAGAGACAGTAGCTGGAAACAGAGAACGAGTGACTACAACCGTGACTCAGGAAGAAGAACACGAGGAAGAAGAGTTGACAGTACATATCGTGGAGATTTCACCACCCGCAGATTCAAGCTATGATGCCTCTCAACCTACTGCACCTGTCACAGACTTGCCTAAGCCGATAATACCAATGAAAAAGTCACCTGCCAACTCATTTGATGGTCCTGGTGAGGTCGATCCCGGGAAAGCACCCCATGATGCCTCTTCTCATTACACAAATGATAGTTCCCTGTCCCTGGGTGCTTCTCGCGCAGCCAAATCTCATTCCACGGAGAGCTACCCAGGACAATTCCCCGTCAGTGATGGAGTGGAATATAGCTCTTTGGCTACAGCCGAATATGCATTTCGAGAACGAGGAACAACTAGCGTGCGGCCTTTTTCAGATTATTAGGAAGACTTCTTACTCCCAAATACATTGTGTTTGAAAGTGTATATTGGTGGGTTTTGTCATTGATGGTGTCAAAAGTCAATCTTTTTCACTTCTGTCTGCATGATGTTCTTTTGCTTTTGTTCTCTCTTATGGTTGATTTGTCTTTCTGTGCACAAATTCTGGCGTTCGGGCTCCTCAATTGTGTTTTATGTTTAACTCCATGAGTCTTATCTGTGACTTGCTGAGATATATTCAGCATCCATTCGTTAATAAAGTTCTGATCAAGAAGTAAATGAGTTACCAAGGTGTTTAGATAATAGTACTAGCTCAGGTTTATAGCAAAGGCTCGGCTATAAGAGGAGTGGGCAATTATCACAGCAGATCCATGAAATTGCCCATATTTTGTAGCTAGCGGCTAGCATCATGCACAGCCATTGAACATATACGATAGGAAATTCAGAAATGATACTTCTGAAAATAGAATACACATTTCAACTTTAAAATAACAGATAAAGATATGAATGTCATGATCCGTGTTCGATTGCTTAATCACTTAGATTAACGAGAATACTCCCGCTATCGCCCGCTACTGACGATACTATCGACAGAACTAATCCAGTCCATGCCCATGGTGTCACCACCTGGTGACACCACAAAAAATTCCTGACCAAAAATGAAAAAAAATTGACAGAAAATAAAAAGGATATGAATACGAGCCTGGGAAATGATCCATGGAAATCGAAAAAGAATATATGACCTTCCCAACTCTTTGTACTTCAAATTATTAACATCCGAATTCATACCCAGAAAGAGAAAAAATTTGCCCTGTAATGCAGATTGCTCATAGATCGGAAGAAAGGAAAGGAAAGTAAAAAAAAAAGAGAAGAAAACAAAACAAAATGCCAACGCAACCAAATAATCGTTTCTGTCGTTATAGGCGTAATACGCCGACTCGTCACGTACAAATAATAGTAAATCAAAAAAAGAAGAGTGGGAATGAGAATAAAAAGCATAAAAAGGGCAAAACTCGCTAAGAAAAGAAATACATTCCCGGGGTATCACAATGCTGGTCTTAATAGTTATCATCATAATCGATCTGCATCGGACTGCCTCGGTATTGAGTGCGCTTAATGTTGCTGGGGCTGTAGTTGCCGCCGGATGTGAGGGGACGAGGACCTGTTGGTTTGCGGGTGGGAGGGGAGCGGATTGCAGAGCCCTGGGTAGAATTAGCATGATTGATTCCGACTGTATTGAAACGGGGAGGGGGCAAAAAAAAACATACCCTTGAGACGATGCGGTCACTGTAAGACTGCTGCTCGTCGTCTTCCGGGACCTTAGGAGGCCGCTCGGGGATGAGTGGGCCGTCGTCTTTGACCTTTGGTGGTCGAGGGGGACCGGGATTGCGGGAGCTCGCGTCTGAGTATCCCGCATCCGAAATAGGGGACAGACGGCTACCATTGCTGAAGCGTTGTTGATTAGGATTTACAGCTGGTAGACTGGAATTCGAGCCCCAGTGGTCTGAAGATGGGGATTCAGGTGTAGCATACGTCTGTGCTTGTGTCTCAAGCTGGTTCTGGTAGCGGCCAGTCGGGCCCTGTCGAGGCTGAGGGTGTTGCAGATCAAGACTGCCACGGTGGGCACGGTACTTGGGTGCTTCTGAAACCTGTGAAGGTACTAGAGGCGATGGAGGGCGGTTCTCTTGTTGATCGACCTCATCCAGGGTATATGTAGATCTGATACGGTCATCTCCTTCGGGATCGTAGTAATTGCCGGACTTATAGGTGTCTGCAGCGATGTCGGACCCAGAACGAGAAGCCTCGGAGTATGGACGTTCTTTACGGCCGGGCTGGATACTGTTGCGAATATTGTCACCCATAGATGTAGCGGTGGACTTGGACCAGCGCGAGATCTTAGGGAAGATCGATGAGCTGCTTGACTTGTGCTTGCGAGTTTTATCCGAGGCCTTGGGCGTTGTCTCAGTGCTCCTAGTCCCAGTTGCCACTAGCTTTCGGGGCGGAGTGTTGAGAGGCAGAGAGCCAGCCCTCTCATGGCGAGCGGGCGGCTTGACAGGAAGATGAGCAGTCATATAGGCATCATTCTCATCAATCTCAAGATCCTCATCTTCCTCATCTTCTTCGGGTACAGTGCTGACACGGGGGTCTGCACCAGCTTGTCGAGGGCTGCCCATGTAAGAAGGACGGCCGCCCATAGCAGCACCATTCTGGCCATTTTCATAGCCAGTTGGATCCATGCTTGCTCTTCGAGAAGGAACACCATCCTGACCAGCGCGCAACATTTCAACCTCCTCAAGGAGGTGCTCGAGCATGTCTTCGATCTTGGTCAGATCATTGCCTGACTTACCACTCAGGCCCTTCAGAGCACGCTTGAAGATGTTTGCTCGTTTGGCTTGCATCTCGTCGTTATCGATATTATTCAATTGACGATTCCGAGAGCCACTAGGAGGCAGAGGGCGAGGACCACCGAGAGCTCTGTGTGTTCGCTCGTGCTGTTTGTCGCTCGAATCCATAATCAACTCATCCTGCTCGGCAATGAACTTCTTCATCTGTTCAAAAGATGTACGCATCTCGGCGGCGCTTCGAACCAGAGTGACAAGAATCTCGGTATCTCGAGCATTTCGTTGGGCATCACGAACGGTGAGATGATCCATGAGAGCAACGATGTCTTTGGACTGAATTCTTTCAATGCCTCGACCGGTGGCGCTGTCATAAAGCGGCGAGCCGACGCCGTGGGAATAACCACTAAAATGTCGCTGGTGGCCGCCGGAGAACGGGTCTTCATCAACGGGACTCTCAAAGCCGCCTTCAAGGCCTCGGGTTCCCTGTTTGGGAGTACCGATACTTGGAGACATGGGGTTGGCAGCAGAGCCATAGCCTTCATCCTTGGCCCCGGGAGGGGTACCAAACAGTTGGCCGGCCTGCTGGTCAACAACAAAGTCATCACCTCCAAAGATATTCCGGGCAGTTTCGTAGTACTCAGCATCCAGACTGCGCTGCTGATCTTGGTCAAGATTCTTTGCGCCCTGCTCATAGTAGGGTGCTTGATCGGCCGGGGACCTCGATGTGTAACCCCAGTGATCTTGAGCGCTTTTGGCAGGGCCCTGAATGATGGAAGGGTTGGTGTTGATCTCGGACTCGCTCTCTTGACTGCGCTCCTCATCGGCACCTGGACTGTGCATGGCTCTAGCAGCTACTCCTGCCGCCATTCCTGTCGCAATACCAGCTTCATCAAAGTCATCGATAGACTGGGTGACACTTTGAGGTGGAGATGAAGCACCGATTCGTCGAGGGAAGGAGGTCTCATCGGGACTGGAGGCATCCTGACGTTGCTTGAGGGGGCTTCCACGCTTTTCAGGGCTTCGGCTCGCTGCGCGCTCACCGAACTCAACCTGGGAGCGGTTTCCAGATGTTTGAGACTCAAGGATGGATCCATCTATCAGAGTGGCGACAGCCGACTCAACACCGACTGGATGAACGAATTGGGGGTTTGCAGCAACACCTGTGGCTACATTGTGACCCTCTTTCACCTTGTCCATGAAATCAACATCGCTGTCATCATTCTCCTCGAATGACAGTCTTGACTCTTCGTCAGGGCCATAGTAGTCATCCTCTCCAGAAGCACGGCGCGATTGTTCGTATCCGAGCTCTGTACCTTCCTCGCCGTCAAAAGCCCGGACTTGACTGCTGGGGCTGGGGCCGTCTTGGCGCGTAGATCGAGCGAGGTTTGTGCTTGGAGCAGAGGATAAAGATTCAATTGACAGGCGAGGCTCTGGATCCCTTTGGACGTCGGCAACCTGTCGATTTTGATATTGTGGAGCACGTGTCTCGGTCTGGTCACTGGCAACACTTTGGATAGGGCTTAATGCGCGACCTGCCTCGTATTGCTTTCCGGGCGACGCTCGTTCTGGATGGGCAGCGTCAAGTAGGTTGGCAGCGGCGGCAGCGGCAATGGCCCAGTCACCACCAGCTGCTCCAGGAGATTGGCTCTTCTGATGTAAATCATGATCGGAAGTACTGTGCATTGAGAGGTTATGGTGTGACTGATTGCCATGGCGCATGCCAAGATCATTTCGAGAGTCCTGCGGTGTACGGGTAGGCGTTCGTGATGTTGGGGAAACAACTTGTCTTGGTGAGCTACGCGAGATCTCAGCTTGCGATAGCCTCTTGCGGGGGGTTGGACTCTCGGTGCGTTCCGAGATCAAGGAAGCTCTTGTCAATTCTGAATCAATTTCGCTGCGCATAGGCATTGGAGCCACATTGTGCTTTTGGAAAACGAGCTCGGTCTCATTGTAGTTGTCCACACTCTTGCGTGAGCCACTACCTCTTCGTTCCGATTTTTCTGTCTGGCCAAGACTAGATTGAGAGTCATGCTTTTTCAGCGAGGCGGCAGTAAGAGCCGAGCCCACACGACCAGCGGCCTGCGCATCGCGAAGGCCTTTGCTCTTTTGTCTGCGGATCTTGTCCTGCTCAGAAAGATCTGGCCGACCCCATTTAACCCAGGCAGCATCGGAGGTTTCACTGCTTTTGCTCGACTTGCGTTCCTTACTTTGCTGAGCAGGCTCGCCGGAAAGAACAATGCCCTCGTCTTTGCTATCTTTGTTCAATACAACGCGAGGCTGAGGCTTCATCACGTCAGGGGCGCTAGAGTGCTTTGACAATCGCCGACCTAACTCATCCCGAGAACTAACCGAGGAATAGGATGTCGTCATGTCCCTGTCAAACTTGGATGTGTTGGTCATGACTTTTTGATCCTTCTTGAGCTCCTTGAGCTCGGGGAGGATCAATCGTCGAATAGCATCTTCGACGGTCTCCAGAAGCTTTGGATTATTGATAGAAGTCTTTGAAACATTAGAGCGAACATTAGAAGAGACAGCTGAGCTCAAAAGGCTAGATTCGGGGCTGGTAATATTATGATCCTCGTCTCCAGATTCTTGGCGTTTGCGCCGGGAAGACTTGGGCTCAGCCTCCAAGTAGTCCTTCGCAGCGCTTCTGTGCTTGCTCCTGCTCTTGTGCCTACCACTTGAAGTCTGCTGTGGGGAGCCACTGAGTTTTTCAGCAACTCGATGGGCAATACGCTCCTTGCTCAGACTTCGACTCCGTCGGCGGGCAGGTGTCTTCAAGAGATCTCGATCCTCCCTACTTGCAGCCCGCTCATTACTTTGACTGCGTTTCCTGCGGGGGCCAGCAGATGACGTATCGAGCATACTGTCCGCAGGCATGGAAGAGATATCGGAAGATGGCACCATCATGGATCGGGTATCGCGCGAGAAGGTGGACAGTTCACTACCTCGGTCACGATTCATAAATTCAATCTCGACGGGTTGTTCACCCTCCTCGGCCGAGTTGCTGTCACTTTCATCAACGCCCGAATCGGCGACCTGTTTTTGTTTGGACGGTGGCGACGAGAGAGAGATGCGGTGGGTAAAAGAGGGCTTGCGACTGTGGCCCGCTTCCGCGATCTGGATGCGATCCTTGTTTTTGGATCTTTTTGAGCCGGAGGGCGTCACACGAACGCGCACACTGGGTCTAGAAACTACACCTCCGGGGCCTTTCCCACCTTCAAAATATTCGATGAGAAGGGAGGTCTGAGAATCCCGATTAGAGCGAGATTGGTTGTCGTCCCGGTCCCGATGGCGCCGGGTGGAGACAGTAATGGGGCTACCGTCGTCCGGGATCGAGTACGACGTCTTGTCTGTGCGGCGAGAAATGTCAGTTGCCAGATCTGTGCCCGTCGTGCTGTCGCCTGGGTTGGTATCGACAAGGGATTCTGTGGGAGCTGGAAGAATTGGTCTGCGGGTATCGACCCCCATGGTGGAGACTTCTTCTCTTCAGCCCGACAATCGCATGCTCCAAGTGGGAGAATGGAGTATAGCAACGGGACTGCAGATAAAGAAGCGGGTGGTTGGTCACTCTGATGATGATGATGATGATGGTGCTCCGTGTTTGTTGACACCGATAGTGGATAGTGGAATAGTGGGGGTGGATTGGAAGAGAGAGAGAGAGAGGGAGGGAGAGGGAGGAGTCACAGAGAGGAATGGAAGGGAAGGAGATCGGACAAGAGACCGGGGTTGGGCAGAGAGGCAAGGGACAGAGATTCTGAAAAGAGATTCGATGGGATCAAGCGTACCAGCGCAGACACCTTAAAGCGGTGGAAAGAGAAGAAAAGTAGAAGAAAAGCGAAGAAGAGTCAAGGAGGGAAAAAAGCAACTGGAATGGGGTTGCTTGTTAGCGGGAGGTGTGAACGAGCTCCGCCGATCCCCTCACATGAAAATAAAGACGATTGGCGATGATGGGAGGGAAAAACCACGTAAAAGGTGGAAAGAAAGAAAGAGAGATTTCAGATAGATGCGAGGAGTATGGGAGCAAAGAGGAGGATTTACAAGGTACGAAGTAAATGTAAGATTGGAGGAAATAAAGTCGTTGCCCAGCCTCAATTTTGGGGGGCCAGTTTTTTTTGCTGTTCAAAAAAAAAAGGATGGCTGGATGGAAAAGTACTGGGGAGGTTACGGATCAGCGGGGGATGCATACAGAGAGTACCTGAGCGGTACTTTTCTATCAACAAACGGAGCCATGGATTGGGCTGCGGATCTCGGATGCGTTCCTTGGTTCGATGGAACTACGGAGTTCTCCAGAATATTGTCTATAAGTACTCCGTACATAGTATTCTGCAAACTACGGAGTAGACTTCGTGAGATTTCCACCCGATTGCCGGGGTGACATCTACACATCTGTAATTAGTTTCCTCCGTACTTACATAGTAGTACACTCTTTAGATTCATCATTTTCTCTTCTCGAATGAAGTGGCTGGCGGACACCGCCTTGCACATTACACTATCAATACTGTCACCTCCCAACGTCCCGCTTATTATTTCTAATTTCTACCTTTCAACATCCATTCTTCATCGATATCCCCCTTGACAAAAAGATAATTATTGGTCTGTTAGTTGTACGGAGTACAGCTCACGGGCCATTACCTCTCTGTGGGACCACAAAATCGGCCGAGGTGTCAAACCGGTTCGACGAGAGGGTGGTCGTCCAGACGACAACAGACCCTGGTGCCTATGGAGTCTCTGTGATTGGCCCCACACACTGCCAACACATCCAACTCATCACACCTCCAGCACAATCCGGTAGACATACTGGGGCTGAGAGCGTATCGAGAGCCAGCCTCCTACTTTCCAAGGGTTGGGAGTCTTGAGGTGCTGACAAGGTGATTGGGTAATATGTATACTCTATATAACTACCAGCCGATCCAATCGAATATACTACCTAGTATATTCGTAAGTACGAGATACGGAGTTACACCTACCAGGTGTATAACCGGATGTTGTGCATACGTATACAGAACATACAGTAGTAGTCTCGATCGCAAGGGGTGCTGCAAGTCACCATAAATTTTATCGGGCCTGCGTGCACTTACAAAAAGCCGGGAAAGGATTTGCCCTCCACAGATGTTGCATATAAAAGATAGATCTAGTCCACTAGTCAAAGAATCTTCATCTGTGTATGCAGCTCATTGCGTTCACTTAAATTTCAGTCGTACATCATCCCATGTAGAAACTTGCGGCGCTTTTTCGTTTTCGCAGGATGACAAGCTTTCCACGTGGAACTCCCGGCCGCATGGCCCTGGAGTCATGAGAGAGGATTTTATACTTGAGACAACAAATTGTCCCAACGGTACATGTTCCAAGATTAGTGCTATTGGTGAAAACAGTGAAGAGGCAAGTCTAATTAGATAATACAGTTGATTAGTGTTCGAGAAAATAAATTCAAATAGATATCTACACTAATTAACTCCATAGACCCAGGATGAAGATGCGTGCAACCAATTTACTTTTTGTTTTCCATATTCCACATTCATCGTACACTCCTTATTCCTCATCGTGCTTACGCTTGAACTTCAACCCTTTGTTTCTCGGCTGGCTGCCGTAGGTCCGGCGCCCTTGTTGCTCCTGCTTCTTGTCACGGCTCAGGCTAGAACCCAGCGTGATGTCGATGCGGGGTGGCGCGTTGAAGCCGAAACCCTTGGCCACCTTAACCAGATCCAGCTTGTGCACGTCAAAGACGGAACGCAGGGAGTGCGAGGCGTAGGCCTGAAGGTATGAACGATATCCTTCCTTGGCGGACTGGGAGGTGAGTTAGCAATGTGCCATTTGCAATACTGTGAATCAAGGAGACGTACCTTGTTGAGGTAATAGTTCTGTCCAATGAGCTTCTCCAATTGAGATTGGACGTTGACGATCTTCGAGTTGGGGAATTCGAATTCTACGACAGGCACACGAGCCTCCTTAAGATGCTTGAGGAATCCCACCTCTGATGGTTGGAGAAACATCAAACTACGGCCCTTGCCGTTGGCACCACGGGCTGTACGACCGACACGGTGGATATAATCACGGGGGTCATCAGGTGGGTCGAATTGGATAATCCAGTCCACAGCAGGAATCTGAGAAGCGAAAGTTAGTAATGGGGCTCGATGGACTGGAAGGGCAATGGTCAACATACATCCAAACCACGAGCAGCAACATCAGTACAGATCAGAGTTCCCTGGCTAGCATTGCAAAATTCGAAGAAAGTATTCGTACGCTTTTGTTGCTTCTGTTTGCCGTGAAGCTCCAAAACGGGCAGATCAATATAGTTCAGAAGCTCGGCGTGGTATTTCACGCAGTTGCAGCTGGAGAAGAAAACAATGATCTTCTTCTTCAGGTTGCGCTTGAGGAACGAAAAGAGCAGCAGGAAGCGCTTGTCAGCCTCACAGATGACGTAGCCCTGTTCCAGACCAGATACAGTACTGTGCTCCTTGCGGTGATCAACGTTGATATACAATGGGCCGGGGCGCAGAGATATCCGGGCCAGATCCTCAACCTTGGTTGTCTGAGTTGCGGAGAACAGCATGGTCTGACGCTCCTCGGAGGGAAGGATCTTGATGATCTGACGCATCTCGTCTTCGAAACCGACTTCGAGAATACGGTCAGCCTCATCGATGATAAGGGTCTTCAAGTTCTTGAAGACGAAACCCTGTGTGTTCTGGAGGTGATCAAGCAAACGACCCGGGGTGGCAATGAGCAGGTTCACACCCTTCATGAGCTTCTCTGCCTCGGCGCGACGGTTAGCGCCTCCGATGACAATACCGTAGGTTTGCGAATGGTGGGCCATAAGCTCCCTAGCAACACCGAAGATTTGCAGGGCCAGTTCGCGAGTGGGAGAGACAACGAGAACACCGGTACCTAAAGATTAGTTAGTAGAGTTCAGATGAGTGATGGAGATATCAACGGTATATAGACTCACCATTACGCGGCTTGAAGCGCAAAGCACTAAGCATCTCAATTGCGGGAATCAAGAAGGACAGAGTCTTTCCGGAACCAGTCTTCGCAGCACCGAGGACATCACGACCAGCAAGAAGAGGAGGGATGGTACGCTGTTGAATCTCGGTCATCGTCTCGAAGCCCATATCCTGAATACCCTTCATAGTCTTCTCCGAGAGATTCAGCTCAGTGAACTTCTGCAGCTCGCCTTCAGTCTGAGGCAGGCGGACATCATCCATTGTAGGAAGATCAGCGGCATCGCCACTGCCCTCAACGGCATCAGAGTCTTTCTCCTCCTCGTCCTCACTGGCATCGCTACCACCCTCCTGCTCCTCCTCGACATCTTCGGCGCTCTCTTCGTCGTCACTGGCTGGCTCGCTGACCTTGCGCTTCTTGCTTGACTTCTCGGCAGCAGACTTGGAAGATCCCTTGACCTTCTTTGAGGTTACCTTAGGGCTAACCTTAGCCTCGACAGGCTTGGGGATGTCCGCATTCTCGGTTGCGGACTTTGCGCCGTGCTTTCTCTTGCGCTTGTTCGAGATGGACTTGGCGGTGTCCACTGGGCCGGGCATCTTGCCACTAGTATACACAATTGTATGTGCGAAACAGGTGGGATAGATGAGAGGAAATGGCGAGATCAGGTAAATGCGGTGATGTTTTGATCTCCGATGGTCCTATCTCTGTCGGAAATCACTGCTACTTTTTTTTTTCTTCGGTGAGAACCGGCAGAATCTCCACATCACGTGCTGATAGAGCGGTGTATTTTCTTTGGTGCATGATAAGTAAGGCATTAAGGCATCAAACAAGTTTCACCAAATCCCCTCGAAAATGGGTTGACTACACATCAGTAGCTGCTAACTACTGCGTGGAGCTGCTGATATGAGAAATCCTTTAATCAACTTAGATTTCTATGTAAGAGGATTTAGAGCGTTGGTAACTACAGGAAGTGAATGTAATGTGGAGCTGTTCAGGAGAAATTAATTCCAATTTTCTTGTAGCGACCATAATCTGTCCCACACACTAACGGCGTACCAGTTGTAACGGACCTGGACTACTCCGTAGACAACTCCTCTTTGGGAGCAGCATGCGGATTCAATTGCTAAAATGCTGCCTAAAGCCATTGTCTTGGCCTTCATTTTTTGGCGCGTAATAAATTGAAGAGTTTAATGAGCTTTGATACTTAGCAACAAGTCGCCAAGAATTCTCCTTGGCTGAATACTTTGTATGCTTCTATGGGCGCGACCGCAAATACGCCTGTCGACTAAGAAATGCAGTTGATCATCAGTCAATCCCCAATAATGACGCTAGTATATATGTAAAATAGACCAAGTCATAATATAATATTTCGGGTCGGCTCAATCGTGGAATACGACTTGGCTTAGGACGTACAGTAGTACGGAGTACTAACTATGTGGTCCGATTCACTTGCAAGGCGGTTCGATAGGTTGGAGCTCACCGATCCTGGCGGCTTCTGTGACAACCCGACTCAATACATATATCGTACTGAGGATTCATGCTGTTCCTGGTAGCCAAGAATGATACACCAGCCTCTACAATATTTGACGCGAATCATGAAAGAGAAAAAGGAGAAAGCAAAGACGAACCAAGAGTGCAATTGCTCGGCGCCACTGCGTGGCGTGGAAAGGCGAAAATGACCACTCTAATCCAAAAATAGGCCCTGCTACCCGTGGTTCACAACGCCAACGCGGTCCGAAAGAGTAATATGTATTAATGTATAATAGTCATCTCCTACGGTTTGTTTCTCACTCGACTTTGGTGGCCAGAGGATGCGAAGTACATATGTATTTGTTCATACTGCTCAGGTGATGCAAGTAAATCATCATCATTATCACACGCACCAGAGCGACGATCACAAGATCATTGCGGGGGCGGTGATCAATCTTTTCTGTATAGAGTACTATGGCATCGATTTGTAGTTCATCGAAGGAAATAACAGAAGGAAGACAAGAGACTGGAATTATCCAATTCAGAAGCCCGGTAGAGAAGTGGACCAGATGAGAGTGGATCGGCTTGATTGTTCTAGCGCTGGGGCATTTGACTGAAACATTCACAAAGCCTGTCAAAGGGCTCCATTTATACATGATACTCCTTAATACCGTTGGTGGAGGGTTGTGACCGTCAGAACCATTAGGAGGTCTTTAAAAATATTTATTAGAGGGAACAATTCCAGTTAGATTACAAAAACCCTGTCATGATCAGCAGTGTCAGGATTTTAGATTTTTTTAAATTGCAAGCTGGTGGGTACGGTACGTACCGAATGTACAAGTAGTCAGATACGCAACTCGGTAAGATCTTCTTGGGTACGGAGTAGAGATGAGATGAGATGAGATGAGATAAATGCAGTAACCTGACCATACATACTTCTGCAGGGTGTCACTCTCTGTGACTGGCTTGGCTTAGTCGCTGTGGTTAAAATTAGACAAGACAGGATAGTCACTGGTACTTACGCAGTACCTCGTGGACCGCCTGGCTCCTGGCGCTTAAGCACGTACTTTCTCAAGTCGGTGGTACATCCTACCCAGGGATGCCCTTGCCCGACTCAGGGGTACATTCAACGGTATATTCGATGAACTGGTCAACTACAAAGTAACCACAAAAAATATGTACATATGGTACATATATCAGCCTGACATTGTACATATGTTATATCTGTACCGTTCAGCCAAATCTTCCCCACGGACAAGGCAATGTCTCCACCATCCCATACTTTAGCTCAACTGGATTTCTGCATAACCAGCTCCACCGTGATTCGACTCAACTAGAGAGACACACACTTACTGTGTGTATACTACATAGTATGTACTGTGTATACTGTACATAAGTACACATGAATTGCCAAACATAAAATACCAGATCAAGTATGCACTAGTCCTAAATAGGCAAAACTAACACCTCTCTGGGTCAAGGGCGTCCAGGCCCCGTCGACCAGGGATACCGTCTTGAAATTGTAATACGCCCGGTTAATTGGCAACGCTCGGCGCAGTGATGTGGCGCTGACAATACGATACAAACTTACCGCATTCCTCCATTCCAAAAAAACCGCCCTGAGACAGTCTTCCCCCAGTCTTTCTTCTCTTCCAAAGAGGCAATTTCGCAGTTCTCGCTCCCTTTCCCTTTCTTCTTTTCTTCTCCCACTCCTCCCTGACCCATACTCTCTCTCTTTTTTACTGTCTCTTTCTGTCTCTCTGTCTGTTGCCGTGTCATTCGCTCGAATATTCATCTCTCATCTTCCATACCGTTTCTCCCACCACTTCGACCTCGAATATCTCTCTCCCGTTTCAACCCCAAGAGCGTCATTGACCCGCCTCCCGATCGGCACTAATTGCTGCACTTCACTCCCAACCCCCTTCACTTCCATCTAATCTCTCCATTTCTCCTCATTTTACGCCTTTATATTCTTCGACTTTCGTTCAACCACTTTTCTACCCCTCTATATTCTCGATCCCCTTGACTGCCGCTATCGTCACGCGGCCAAATGAAGCTGTAACCAACAAAGGCACATCACATCCTACCGAACCCCACATCAAACTTTCTCGTCTACCTTGATTTCTGTCGGTTTATCTGGGCCGCTTTCTTGGCCTTTCTCATTTCACATTCCACCGACTATCGATCGGTTGGGTGTGAGGATCTTTCAGCCAATCCAAACCTCCCCGCGAGGCACTCAAAACCGCTTCAGCACTTCCGCATCCGGCGGCGGACAACGTGGTACTCCGGAGAACCGGTTTGACGTTAGCCGTGATTTTCTTTCCTTATCACACGTTGGCTGTGGTCTTCTTCCATTTGACTTTGAATTTCATCTACAATTAAAGAGCCGTCACTATGCGACTCATATCATTTCTAACCTTTGTTGTCGCCTCCGTGGCGCCGTTGGCGTCGGCCGTGAAACTCCTCGAGTCCAATGCACTTAATGTGTGCATGGAAAGTAGTAACTTCACCGCCAACTTCTTCAACGTCGCTTACTATCCTGGCAACAACTCCCTCAAGGTTGGCTTCGACGGTGTGTCTTACATCTCTGGCAAGGTTGTCGCAGACATCACGCTCACCGCTTATGGTATCAACTTCTACCAAAATACCCTTAATCCATGCAATATTGAGGGTATGGGCATGTGCCCAATGGCTCCAGGCCCTATCGACCTCACAGATGTATCTTTGCCCATCTCTGCAGACACGGCCTCTAGTATCCCTGGTGAGTGCTGATGCTATACATGTTAACACCGTATTGGGTTGGGGTTGGCTCTCCTAACAATCATATCATAGGCATGGCTTATACAATTCCCGATCTTGACGCCAACCTGAAAATCGAAATTAGGGAATTAGCAACACTCAATAAAATCGCTTGTGTGGAGGCACAACTCTCCAACGGCAAGACGGTCTATCAAGTTTCTGTCGCGTGGGTGACTGCCATAATTTCTGGTCTGGGTCTGGCCGCTTCCGCTATCACTTCTGGGCTTGGCCATTCTAATACTGCCGCTCATGTTGCTGCCAATGCACTTTCACTTTTCGGATTTTTCCAAAGCCAAGCAATGCTAGGAATGACGTCGGTCCACAGCCCGCCGATCTTCGAATCATGGACCCAGAATTTCCAGTGGAGTATGGGTATCATCCGTGTCGGCTTTCTTCAGAATATCTGCACATGGTATCAGCGGTCTACTGGCGGAACCCCGTCTACAGTCCTTTCCTCGCTTAGTAAAACCTCGGTTGAGGTGTTGAAGCGCAAGCGCGACTTGCTCGATCCAGCTATTAACCTGGCGAAGCGCGGCATGAACATGCTCTCCAAGCGCGAGGACACCAGTCAGAAGGTTCAGGTCGTCCGAGGCATCTATCGCACAGGTTTCCGAGCCAACATCGAAGAAACCAACATCTTCTTGACCGGTCTGATCTTCTTTACCGTCTTCGTATGCTTCGTCATTATCATTGTTGCCTCTTTCAAGGGAATTTGCGAGCTGCTTGTCAGAAGTGGCAGAATGAAGAGTGAGAAGTTCCAAGACTTCCGCCATGGCTGGAGAGTTGTTCTGCGAGGAATTCTATTCCGACTGGCACTTATCGGCTTCCCTCAAATGTGCGTTTTGTGTCTCTGGGAGTTCACTCAGCGCGATTCTGCGGCTGAAGTCGTCCTTGCCGTCGTCATGTTCCTCTCATTGCTCATCGCCTTGGGCTGGGCTGCACAGAAGGTGATTCGACTGGCCAAACGCTCCGTTACCATGCACAAGAATCCAGCTTACATCCTTTACTCGGATCCTTCTGCCTTGAACAAATGGGGCTTCTTATATGTGCAATACCGCGCCACAGCCTACTACTTCGTTGTCCCCTATCTTATTTATGTTCTGATTAAGGGTATGTTCATTGGCTTGAGCCAGCCCGCGCCCGTTGTTCAGACAGTGGCCTTGGTAGTTCTTGAGACTGCCATGCTGGTCGGAGTTTGCGTTATCCGGCCATGGATGGACAAGAAAACCAATGTTTTCAATATTTCCATCGCCGTCATCAACTTCCTCAACGTCGTTTTCCTGCTGGTTTTCTCCAATGTCTTCAACCCACCCGGCATGATGATCGCCTTCATGGGTGTTATTATTGTTGTGATCAACGCCGTATTCGCTCTCGTACTCATTATCCTGGTTCTCATCGCCTCCGGCTATGCTATCTTCTCCCGAAACCCTGATACACGGTACCAGCCGATGCGTGACGACCGGGGCTCCTTCATCAAATCGCAAACTCAGTTGAATCCTGAGTTGGACGCATTGAGCGCGGCCGCTCGTGGTGACATGAAGTCTCACGTTTATGAGCCCAACCCATTCGAATCCTCGACTTCCATTTCCAGTGGCACTGGTCACAATAGCCACGCTCAAATGGATCAAATCAACACAGCTCAGAATGTCAATCGTCAACCTTCGCCCATCGATCCATCAGTACCACTCTTCCCTACAGGTGGTGCCCCCGCGACTCATCATGGTCCTTCACCGGGATATGAGAATCCCCCAATTGGTGCATCAGCTCTCGACACGGGCTATAGGCAACAAAATAGTGCCAGCCCATGGCAGCGGGGAGCAGGCTATGAACATTAGGCGTTTTTCGGGAAATACCCCTTCTCAATTCTGACATGAAGACATGTGATTTTTCAGCGTGGGACGGCGATGGTTTATATTCCTTTTTCTCCCTTCATTTCTTGGGTCTGGTATCTGTTCTTGCTTTTTGAAATCTGTTGACTGCGATCACCAAATTTTCTCTTTTTCCCACATCTTTCATTCCACCGCCGAGTCTGTGATCTCTTTTTACTTCTTTCTTCTATCACCCCTTCAAAACACCATTCCCTCTACTTCTCTTTGTCACCCACCACTCTTTATTCCCTCTTTTGCTACAACTCTGGGGGTTTTCGTGATCGATATGTACTTTTTTCTTTGCCACTTAGTAAGGCGTTGTTCTGCATTTAGGTTATGGTTATCGGGTTATGGGTTTCTTTCTATGGGCTTCGGAATACACTTGCTCTTGTTCTTGCCAAAGGCATTTGCTGTATATGATTTCGTACTTTCATGTGGTTTGTTATATGAGTAGTTACGTGCTGATAGTAGTCTCCATTCTGCAAATACATTTCACCTGGTTACTTACTGGTACACTATACTACCTTGTGACTACCTATTAGTTGCTGTACTGCTGCACCTTTGTCCTGCTACATCGAAAAGTAATACGATGTCCAGGAACCCAGCCGATTTAGATAGATAAATAACAGAATTGATTCCGCCTGATAGTAGACAACATAAACTACTAGTACAGCCTTGTCAAGGGTTGTATGAACCCTTATTATACTATAAACCAAGTATATCGTAACCATGATTGCCTATCAATTCATAATCCAAGCTTACCTACCACGCGGTAGTACCTGGACAAACCATGAGCCGCTTTCGAACACCAAGATATAACTCCATAAGAGAATATTTGCCATCCACCCCACGGGGTTTATGGGATGGTAACCAGAAACAATGTTTTAAGCCGAATTGAAAAGCAGAGAAGATAATCAAAAACGAAAGAAAAGAAGAGGTATCCAAGCCTCGGGGGTAAAAGAGATGGCGAGTACAAATGTGTGAGGAGATATCAGAGAGAAAGAGAAGAGAAAGTCACATCCCACTACCACTTATCCATACCGGGAGGGGGACCGCCTCCAGGAGGGGGATATCCTTCTGAACCTCGTGGCCCAGATGGGATGGGCGAGTTTGAGGCACCGGCAGGCATTGGTGGAGGGAAGGCGCCAGCTGCACCCGGGGGAGGAATAGGGAAATTGGGAAATCCGCCTGGCGGTGGAGGAGGTAGGCTTGAGCCAGGAGGCATATTAGGAAGAGGGGGCGGGAAGCCTCCCTGGGGAGGAGTGCCAGAGGCATTCGCGGGGAAACGAGGAGGGAATGGAAGACCTCCAGGTGCTCCGGGAGCTATTCAAGTGAAAGGAGATATGTCAGTCTGATTGCGCCTCGAAGTAGGATGTTGGTAAGTTGAGGGATTTGCTAGACACATACGAGGTGGCATTGCCGGGGCACCGGGAGCTCCTGGTGGAGGCATTCCGAATGGAAGAGGAGGTCCTTGGCCTGTATTGCCTTGTTAGATTACATTGGCAAATATATGGCCAGAGACGGGCGTACCTGGGAAGCCGAATGGTGGCGGGAATGCACCTGGCGGCACCATGGCGGGATTGGGGAGGGGTTGTCCCTCTGCGGCGTATGAAGCCGTGATAGAGTCAATGACAGATTGAGCATTCTCTTGACCGATTTCTAATTATGTTGATTAGCGATATTCGTTCACTGGGCTTTCAACATTCGGGGCGTACGTTGGTAGTACTCCACCACGTTTCTCAAGTGGTTTCGACCTGAGTTATGCGCCTTGCGCACACTCATTGAGTCGTGTGTGAGGTAGACATCACAGTAATCGCCTAGGTACAGACTCGTCAGCTGTCTGTCGTAATGCATTTATATCACTCGGAACGGTTGATGTCTGCAGGTTCGGTTGATATGGGCTTTGGGCCGGGAACAGGGAAATCAGGCGGGAGAGCGTATGTGTGACCTACAAAAGAGTTCATAGAATGTTAGCTTGTATGCGAAACGGGGTATAGGGTATAGAGAGACTTATATTTCGGCATCTTGTCAACTACTGCGAGCACTCAGATGCTATCGCGACAGGCAAAAATTCCAGTCTGTGGTCGAGGCGCGGCGAAAATGTCGCAGCTGGTCGATTCGAGTCACAGCAAGAGACGTGACGATACTAGCTATAGAATCGTGACAGGATCGACAGCGAACGTATTTAGAGAGTCCGATATCAAAGCCAGGAAATCGTCCACGGCCGTCAATCGACAACTGGGAGGGTTGCAGAGGCGGTATATTCTGGCAGAATCGGAGTTATTCCATATTATGTAATCCAATGGCTGGATTTATGGTGGCTGTAACAAAGGTAATAAGTGAATTTAGTGTTTTCCTTGACTACACAGTAAATAGTGGTGTCGGTTGGAATCATCAAAGACAAGAAGCGTCCAATTCGATTCCTCGGAATACACTATACGTAGATTCTTTAGGTTCTTTTCAGTGGTTAGTCTCGAGAGATTACTTCTGACCTTTCACTATTACGTTCCCGATTTTCCTATTACATATTTACTGCCTTCTGAAGTGTGCCAAAATGGAAGATAAAGATGATATAAGGTTGAGGAATTCTGCCCTCAAGTTCACGTATCAGACCCCTACCCTGATCAGAAAACTGACCAAGTCAAGAATCGTACTCAGGTACTACATTGTATTCTACCTCAGATTGTTGAGAAGCGTCACCTTATATTCACCTAGGCTATTTATTATTATGGCTGAATTTATTAAGACAGACATCTCTAGTGCAGATGCGGCTTTCGCAATATATGACAGCGTTATTACTCTACTGAGACGACTAGAGTCGACCAAGCGCGAAAATAAATCCCTTGAATACCTTTCCGATCAAATATTTTGCGTTGCAAATATTCTCGAAACCTTCACGGCGACATTTGACAAATCAAGCACCTGCAAACGTAATTGCTATAAAGACCTGTTAAAAGAGGAATGTCCAACAGTCAAGAGCAATAGAAAACTTCGTATCTGGTGAGAGACCTCATGATACGATACTGATCTTCTTGCACGGTCTTTCGAAGACAACGTCGAGCAATTCGAGGATAAAGAAGTGTAGGATTTGAGATAACTAGCCAAGCCATTGATATTATATCGACGAAGTCTTTATGTACAATGATTTGAGAAGGAAGGATTTATTTAGTGATAAATCTAACTTGACATAGTTTCTATTGCTCCTCACTGAGGGATAGCTTCGAACGCGATATATTTACGGCCTCAATTAAAAGAGTAGATTATTGGTTTATTAGAGTAGAGTCAAACGGGAGAGATTTCTATAAACTATATATTTCATTGATTGCTGGAGAGTCTTTTGCCTTGCTGTATTATTCGCAGCTTTGGTGTATGTTCCAGCCATAAAGTGGTGATTCATAGAATTAGCCTCGTTCGCAGTTCGCGCTGGATGTATAGTAGTTTTTCCATATCTTCGGTACATTACAATTGCCTGGTCCGTGATATAGTTGGCCACTTGGTCAAGATGTGGCCAAATCTTACCGATATGCTTTGTATTCCTTCGTATCTTCTTTTGGTGTGGGCCTCGGTCTGTAGCCGCCAGATCATGAAGTCAATTTTTATAATTTCGACAGATAAGCAGAACCCACCTCTATCTATACCAAATTTCAGACCCAATATCGATTAAAAACAAGATGCTAAGCGCTGTAATATGTATGCAATATGCATTATGCAAAATGTACTATATCATTTATTTCCATAAGCTTTACTTTTCTAAGGATTTGAAATGAAACGAAGTTAAAATATTGTTATTTTGGAAATCTCCGTTGGAAAAATGTGGTGTGGACAACGAGCTGAGAGCAAATCCTTTCTGATAGAAATAGTGCCGTGCATAAATAGGAAGACCTCGTGACAGAGGTTGACTTCATCTTTGCTTAGACACACACACACACACACACACACACATACACACAATTCATTAACGCCCGGCAGCTAAGCCGAAAGGGGTACTCAAACTGATCTATCAATACAGGTCCTAGTATACACATGCCGTATCTCCTTCGAGTCCCCATATGGATCCTTGCTGTATATGTCTTCACAGCGGTCAGTATCATATAGACTTGTGGGTTAGTAATTTGATTAGTAGATTAGCTTGAAGGCGCTTCTTCAGGTGTTCATGATTCTATCTTCGGCGGTTGAAGCGCGTTCACCAACTCTGACACAAGGGTGCAACAGTTCTATTCGTTGTGTGGTCCACTTCCGACATCGAAAGAGGAAGTGTTCCACTGTCTCTCTTGCTTGTCCACGTGCACACTAGTCCGTCTCGGTAACGTTGATCCGGTAGAGATAAGTGTTGAGTCTAGTCTCTTTCTCGGAAGGCTACTTCCTTGTTTGTCTCTTGATGGCGACCCTGGGACAAGCTGAAAATATGTACAGCGTAGGCAACCGGCAAACCGTAGCTACTGGGCCAAGTTCTTGAAAAGGAGTTCCTCCAAATCAAGTGTTTTACAGTATTACCAAAATCCCGCTTAACCGCCAAAACCTTTGACGGTCGTTCTAAAAAGTCTTTCAAATCTCGCTAAACCGCACTTGGCCAGGGCCCTAGCCAGCTAAATTCTAGTCAAGTAATTTCGATTATTGACGCCCGACATTATGAACGTCAATCCAGTCGCCGAAAACCTCGGCTGCTCGGAGGTTCTATGATGGATCTAATTTAGGGTTCGGCCCCACCTACAAATGCCGAGGTCTAGTGGCAACCTACCCCGGACTTGACAAGCGCAATAGTTATGGTTTATCTTAAGTCCGGGTGACCCAGCGTTGTGTAAAGTTGGCTGCGCTAAGACAGCACCATTTGTATATCTACATCAGCTCTATTCAAAAGAAATATTTCTGACATCAATCGGCCTAGAATACACCAGTGAGATTGTGCAAGGGTCAATATGTCTCCTCCGCGTAAGCCATAAACTGGACCGCTGGGTGTGGAAGTTTTCCACTTGACAGGTTGCTAACCATCGGCAGAGAGAATTCGCACCGCGGCCACCGATCTTCTTCAGATCAGCCATCCAATTTTGCTAGCTGGAATGAATGTTGCAGCCGGACCGAAGCTTGCTGCAGCCGTTAGCAATGCTGGTGGCCTTGGAGTTATTGGAGGCGTAGGATACTCCCCAGCCATGTTGCGAGAGCAGGTGGCAGAGTTGAAAGAGAACCTACATGATAAAGGCGCACCGTTTGGAGTCGACCTCTTGATTCCCCAGGTTGGAGGAAATGCGAGAAAGACGAAGTGAGTCCTATCATAACGAGTTGGCTTAGAAAGGAAGAGTATCTGATCTGAAGGTATCCAGTTACGATTACACCAAGGGGAAGCTGGATGAGCTTGTGGACATAGTCATCGAAAGCGGCGCCAAGTTATTTGTTTCTGCGGTTGGTGTGGCTCCCAAAGCAGTTGTTGACCGTCTTCATGCTGCTGGAATTCTGTATATGAATATGGTCGGACACCCTAAGCACGTACCGAAGGCATTGGATGCCGGTGCAGATTTAATCTGCGCTCAAGGTGGCGAGGGTGGAGGACACACCGGAGACGTTCCCACTATGATATTGATCCCTGCAATTTGCCAGGCTGTTTCAGGCAAAAAGAGCCCGCTCACGGGAAAGCCAATCCAGGTCATTGCTGGCGGTGGCTTGTACAATGGTGCCACGGTGGCCGCTGCGTTCATGCTAGGAGCATCAGCTGCCTGGATAGGCACGCGTTTCATTCTTTCTGAGGAGGCTGGTGCTTCGAAGTCTCACCAAGAAGCAGTCCGCACGGCCGGATTCGATGATACAATCAGGACCATCATATTTACAGTGAGTCTCCACCCGTAGCCATTTCAAGGCAGCCCTTGAACAGTTTTTACTTTCTGACATTTTCGGACTGAAAGGGCAGACCACTTCGAGTCCGAAAGACATCTTATATTTTGGACTGGGAAGATAATCGCTCAGCTGAGATCAGGGAGTTGACTCGCAAGGGTGTTATACCAGTGCAACACGATATGGAGAAAATGGAAAATGAAGATGACGATTCTCTGATGGATAGGATGGAGCGCTTCATGATGGGCAAAGTAGCCGCTGTGGTCAATGAGACAAAAAGTGCAAAAGCAATCGTTGATGAGCTGGTCCATGACGCATCTGTGGAGCTTAGCAAAGGCACTGCACTTACTCAATCAAAGCTTTGAGGCGGCTCATGTTGTTACCTTCCAACGACTTTCAACTTCAAAGAGGCGCAGCCATTTGAAAAGTGCTGTCATTGGATGAGACATACATGTCTCAGCATTCGGGGCTTCGTCAGCTCGCTATTGGCTTGCTAACTTTCTGTTTTCTAGCCGCCCGCCAGAGGCTAAGTAGTCTGTCTTCTTCTGATATGAATCATGATGTCCCACAAAAAAGGACGTTACCTTTCCAAAATAGAACCTCGTAAGCTTCATATTTAGAATATTCCGAGTTCTTTACTTTCTATTTACTATTCTATTCAGAGAGCAAATCAGACAGGAAAGTGAGAGATATTCTGATTAGCTAAGCTTTCATTTCACCAGAAAACCCGACGACTTTATATGCCAATGTCCACGACTAATCTGCGAGGGCCACAAATCGTGGTGTCATAGCTGATGCCCCAGGAATAAAACTCAATCGCCGAGATCTAAGGCCAAAAGCCTCGGAACAGTGAGTAATCATGAAATTAGAAACCCCGGATGAAATTGGGGATAGCCGACGATCCACATGGACTGATTACTTCATTCCGAAGTTGCATGATTTATAGGGGAATTCTTGACATAAATGCGAAATGTTCCGCACTCAAAGCAGCTCAAATTTGGGGGGCAATCTATTTCACAAAACAGCAAGTATACGTAAGATCCTTCAAGATGGTTACTCCAAAGTTGGTCGCACTTGTCATGAATGCTTCCCGAGGCATTGGGCGCCAGATCGCCATTGATCTCGCAAAGAATGGCTATGCCGGTACCTATGGCCAACCTGCCCATTGACGAAAAGGTTTAAGCTAACCATATTCGGTGATGTTGGCTGCCAAGACGTCTTCAGATGCATCCAAGGCCAGGCCATTCCCGCCAGGTCCAAACTCCTCGCAATCAACCATCAACACCGTAGAGCGCGAGATCCGCGAAGCAGGCGGCCAAGCCTCATCTGTTGTCGTGGATGTGCGAGATGCCAAACAGATCCAGCATGCAGTTGATCAAACTGTTCGAGAATTTGGCAAGCTGGATGCATCCCTAGAGCCTGTCATGGCTAGTAGCCATTTTCTTTTTCTGTTTGGTTTCTGAAGATCGACCTTGAACTCATTGTGATGCAACGCTTCTGTTCTATAGGCCGCTACCGGACGGAGAAAAGCACTGGTCGTTGTGCAAAGTTGAGATGAATAGAAAAGTGGAAGGATAATGAGTCGCGTCAGAATGATTCGCTTTCGACCTTTGACTTCCCTTAGAATCCGCAAGTATACTGTACATACCTTTCCTTTGGCCAATTTAAAGCCTTCTTGTTATACCAAGAAAAATATGTTCATTCTTCGGGTTTGACTAATTTCGTTTTGTATTGGTTTGTAGAATATTCTTGTAGAAGTTCAATCTCATGGCATAGGAGAGGTATCATAGTGAAGGCACATTAGACATGCCTGTATCTGACTCCAAATGTCGGTAATCTGTCAATCTGCTCACGAGCTGCTGATGGAAGTACTGGTCATCCAAGAGGGGTTCAGCAAATTCAACAATTCTGGCTGCCATTGGCCAGGTTTTCGAAATAGTACGCAACAATTTGAAGGCAGTTTTGACCTGGGCCCTTAGTATCGGAAGAAAAGATGGTACCGCAGTCTTGGCTTCAACTTGAAGAGTCACAAGAACAGTAGACATGTGGTATACGCTGCGAATTTTGGTTAGACTGTCATGACATATCAGGAAGTCGAGGGACCATACATGAATGCTGGAGCATACTGCACCAATTGACGTGCGGCAAGGGCTTCTACCACTGACAATATTGTCAACGAGCCGTGGTATGCTATGATTGGGGAGTTCACCGCCGTTCTAGGCCGACATTGGAGATGTAGCTGGCATAAGACGGTGCTAAATATTATTTGAGTATTCGTGATGAACCCGAATTTCTTGAGAGAGAACGCACTAGTAGGAGGAAGTCAACATCGCCGACCATAGGTCCTGGCTTTCCCCATCCCAAATGAGGGACCTTGGGCAATTCACCAGCCATTCATGCAGGGCAATTTCACACTGCGCTATTCTGGCAGCTTTTCTGTCCAGCGTATTCGATTGTGAATGCTGCATTTGAATGACCATATCCATAATCTTGAACAATTCCACGTATTTAACGAAAAACTGAGGGGTTTGGTCAACACTCTTCCACAGTTCATGTTTATCCTCAATCAGGTCGCTTTCAGTCAAAGTCTCCACATCAGCGTCCTGAAGATTAATGTTCACGGAACTGCCAAAGGCAGCAGCCAAGGATCGGTCTCGAGTAAAGAGAGTCCACCATATGCGTTTCCGTAGCTGCCGCTCCGATGCACTGAACTGGGAGTTTGCAGGACTAGAGGATTGTCAGGTCATTGAAAGAAAAGAAAATTTAGTGAGGGATCTACCTTCTATGCATCTCGCATGAATGTGCGACGACGATGCTCAACTTACTCCAGTAGAGCATATCCTTCTCTCCTGATTCTGATGGAATTTAGACCTAGTCATATCGTAGCGAGCACGACCACACTTACCTTCTGGGTCTTCCCAGTACAAGCCCATCAACACCAATGCTTGAACAACAGTAGTCTGATCCTGTTCGTAGCTCGCATTGTAGAGAGCTTTTGCCCGATCGTAAAAGACCTTGGGCGGGGGTGTTGAGTTGCTGCAGTCGTCCGTTTTGCCCGCAGTACAAATTCTGGCAGCCACCAGGAACATTGCTTGTTGTAGTAGAAGAGAAGGAGGATTATTGATGTCTTCATATCTTCGCATGAATTCTTGTTGATTCACAATAGGTATCAGTGGTGCGACCCAGCGAAAAAAAATATCAAGAAGCATATCGCATATCGGCCGAGGAGGAATCTCAAAAGCCCCTCTTTCAATGAGGATCTTTAGTTCGATCGTGTCGAGATGCTCCGTGGTGTGTTTAGGCTGCCTCAATAGGTCACTGCTAAAGTAGTTAATTGCGTGACTGAGATTGCTTGTGGCTTGCAAGGGAATCCCAATCGTGTCGTCCACCTGAAAACAGTCTACAATCAATCTATTAGGAGTTGGAGCCCTAATCGGACAACCCATGTTTTGCGTTATGCGTCGGTGTTGTTGCGCGTTGACGATTCGTGGAACACATGCTGTTTTAAAAATCCGACAGGCGACGCATGGCGAAGTAAGTGTTTCTTTTTGGCATCGCACCTGGGGATGAAATTAAACTTATGTCAGCTTGATATTCTTCAGGCTATTCCAGTTTCTCTTTAGCTTACCTTCCTCCTGTGACATGGCTTTTACCTTATTATTATTGTCCATCATCTAAAACCTTGCGAGGAGTCATCCCAATGGCACTTCAATAAAATCAAATCTTACCTCACATGCTTGTCTGAAGCCGGATGAATTCCGTCTTAGGGATAATGGCTCCGATGCACTTTCTGGCATTAAATCGTATGCTACGTTATCAAGCCCAGCCCTCGAATGATCGGTATGCCTGATTCAATAAACTAGAGTGTTCGTCGACAGATATGTCAATGTCCGCTAATGAAGCTGGCAAAGAATAATTTCTAGTCAAAAATCGCAATATACGTTCTCCGAAAAATTCGGCAAACGTCAAGTTGGACCTCGGTTTCCGGAAAACATATATTGGATGACGGGATCAGGAAATGCTGAGAGGAACGGGGCGAGTATCAACGTGGAGAGGTAGCCACGTTGATACTGACTTGATTTCTTGGCACCACTTATATGTGTGATGAGTAGGCTGGCGGAAAAGAGTTGCATGCAACCACCAAATAATTTAAACCAGGAATTTTTTGGATCCTGAAGCGTCTTAGAGTGCTCCCAAATCGTAAATTTCTCACAATACAGCCCTCAGATTCAATCTCAGTTCCATGCAAAGTTTGAATATTGAACAATGCGAACAAACTGTCCTAGCGTTCTTTTCAGGTCTGTCTTGAAACGATTTGCAACTGACATTTCTCGGTATTTCAAGAAAACGAGAGACTCATTTCAAAGTTACTGAATGTCGAGGTAAATGTGGGCGTTCCTTGATCGATAACCGAGGACTCCGAGGCGACGCCGATTACAACTTTCGAGGAGCCAAATGGAAGATCCCAAATGTCCGGAGCATCGGCACTTGGTTCGTAAGTTTACGGTTCTGATCGGTGATTCAACTAAATTCACCGTCTCAGTTATTCTATAAAAGAAAAGATTATTTGTCCCAGGGCTCATAACCAGTCCACAGTACATCAAGCTCTGTTTAACTAAAAAGCTGTGCTTTGTCAACATGCGCGCTCAAGTTTTATCCTCTTTATAGTATAAACAGTTTTGTGAGCAGTGAAGGAGTGATCATCGGCTCCCACTTGCCTATCGGGTCATGCATGCCATCGAAAGGCCGTGCTGCGTATTAATAATGGTGTTAGTTGGAGGAATAGTTAGTGTGTAGTCCTTCAAGCATAGTAATCCTACGAACATGCCTTATTCTTTCTATTCTATCGATTCGTCATAATTAAAACCACACATACAAATACAAAGGGGAAGGGTTGCTACGTCTGTCAGGAAGAGAAAACGTCCCTCTTCATCCTCATCTTCAACCATTAAAATTCCTCTTCCATGTCACTTTGATGATGTCCCAATAACGCTCCTTCTCAAATCTGACATGATTCACGTGTGGGCTTCCCACAAATTCCTCCATTGTCACATATTTCGATGCGTCGTCGATTCCACACGCTGACATGTTCGCTACTGCAATATCTGCATGCTGGATCACTTGACACACAGGGATCATGTCATCGCTTGGACCGTATATATAAGCCCTTGAAATCGGGCGTAGAGCAACCTGATCTGCAGTAACAGCTCTTCGCGTAAGAAACACATCGTTTGGGGAGTTCAACCGAGCGTAAAGTTTCGTGGCTACGTGAGTCACAAGACCTGCTTTCTCGAGAGCAAGCGTCATCCCGATAATACTGTATGCCATAAGCTTCGCCGTAAAGGCGATCAGTATGTTCTTAGAGGGCGAGCCTAGCGCGAGTGCATTGGCCATTGGCGCGAAGATGGGCATGCTAGGACAAGAATCGAAGATAATTGATGTGACAGGCAGCTCGAACGGCGGATGATTCTTCTCACAGGCTTCGGAAAGTTGAACAGCGGAATGAGAGCCAGTGTTGGAGAACAAATGAAGCAAAACTTTCAGATCGGGCGTTGAGTCCATGCATTCTCGAAGAACTGTGGCGGCAGGCTGGAACCATTGCATCTGGGCAGCGTCTGATTTCCACATCATATTAGCGACGCAGTTGTGGATGAGGAGAATTTTGGCGGTTGGATAGAGAGATTGGTGTCCGTCAATGTATTTTGCAATGTGTCTTGCTTGGGCGAATCCCCAAGCACAGATGATGATGATATCTGGGTTTGAATGTGTCGAGTTGGATTTTTCAGTCGGAGAGCCTTGCTGTAATGGCGAATAAAGGGATACCCCTTGACTCAACTGCTTGAAACCGATGTCGCGGAGAATCGTCGAGTCTACCGACATCTTGATTGATACGCTTGCTCTTGTAGCCAGGCAAGGTGGTTAGGTTGGCGCGAGAATTAAATGAGCGCCGAGAAGGTAATCAAGAACCAAATTTAATAGTACAACGTCAAAATTTTCAACATTGTTATATGTGGTGTAGATGATCAGTAATCCAACAAAAACAAAGTCCAGGCAGCTATGCACAATACCTCGGTTCGGACGGTGGAGACAGCCAAGTGTGAGCCAAAGTCATCATGTCAATTCTTCAGGTATATAGTGGGTTCTAACTAACAGAGGTACATGGTCGCAACGTCGATACCGTACCGATAACTACAAAGTGGCCAGGAGGAATGAATTTTCGAGGGTTCAAGTCCGCATCCACGATCTCGAACGGTCACTAGACCACAAGGACAGAGGTTGTAGGCCTCAAGCTTTTGAAATGATACTAACAAAAATAAGCTGACCAGAGTTTTGATAAATGGGTGGCGAAGGGTGTTCATCGAATTGAGTTCCTCCACAGTAGCGACCGAGGCATCTAACTTTGATTATTCTGCAGTGCTTCGGTCGTGCAAATTTGCCGAAGATAAAGAGTCAATTGGCATAGCCCGTTTACCCTCAACTTTATGATAAGGACGCTGATTTAAATTTCAGCGAACGGTGGTAGATGTGCTTCTTTGAAAGCTAATCTACTCAAAAGATGGCTCTATTCTCTCAGGAGATCAAAACTGGAGGAAGATTCACGTGTGCGATGCCTTCTGATAGAGTTTATGTTCTTGTGTTCGAATCTCGACCAGCAAATTATTTGACACCTGATTTTGTGGAAGCTTTCTGCTCTTCTTTATCGAGAATTCAAGCCCTTCCAAGGGGTGTCGTCATCACCGCAAGTCGGATTCCTGAGTTTTACAGCAAAGGCATCAGTCTGCACACATCACAGGGAGCCCTTCAAGGACAAGAGCATATATGGCCACTTCTATTACAACTTCTTAGGTATGATCCATTATATTTCGTAAATTTCAGCACGTTCAATTGGTCTCAAAAGCGAAGGCCTTGTAAATGTCTAACATGATACAATATTAACAGGTACCCTATGCCAACAATCACACTCATAAGCGGACAAGCAGCTGGCCTTGGCTTTATTTTAGCTTTATGCCATGATTTTAAAGTTCAAAAATGCCGTGGATCCTCCCTGTGTATCTATGAGGGCCAGTCTCGTACGCCATTGTTATCCCAGTGGATGCTGGATTTCGTCAAGGTGAAATTGCCTGCATCGAGCATTATGCGCTCAATGCTTGCGGGGAAATCTATCGGTGCACAAGAATCTGTCCGATCTGGACTGGTCGATGAGATTGGGTTTTTTGAAGATGCTCTGCGGCTTATCGAGAGGAGAGGACTATTAAATGCTGGTACAGACCAGGAGTACTGTACAACTAAAGAGTTGAAGAATATGAGGGCTATAACCTTGTTAAATGCCAGTGATAAAAATGCGACCAAGCCGCCTCGGCTTTAAACTGGTAAACGATACTGTATTTTTTCTGTTTGTTAAATTGGGACCCAATATGACAGAGCAGCATTCTTGACTATATAAACTCTCATTAGATACCACAGTTTGACGATGGTCAATTCAGACAGAAGAAACACTTCGGTAACGTCACCACCTTGCAAGCCCTGTTGCAGATCCTTTAGTATATCCGAAATTACATGGTACTTTCAAGGTGGCAGGTTTTACCAAAAAAAAAATGGAAATATTTTTCGGGGAAAGGGCTCAACCGTTTAACCCAAATCTTAGCAGTAAGAGAGAAAAAAGTGATAACGATATCACTGCCGAGTTTGCCTCGGCTTCCCGACCGTAGCCCGTATAAGGCTTAGCCCAGCAACGGTACGGTTGCGAGACAGTAGACTTGAGGTACGTACGTATTAGGACCACGGAGGATTAGCTTACAGTGACCAGTTTGCACCGCGTAACAAAATATTAGTATATCTACAATATCTGCAAAATAATCTGTATATTCTATATACAAATATATACTATAGTAAATAATATTTTTGAAAGAGAGAAAAATTACTGTATATAATAATGCAGAAATTGGATCCACCCCTGGGTCTGCTGGGCATACCCGCGGGTACTCCCGCCCATGATGGGTAGGCCTTTTTCAAAAATCTGTCCATGGACCGCCCAGTGCACAGATCTAAGTTGATCTGTATAAAGAATATGCTGAGCGGTTTATTGCCCAGATCTACCTTTTTATAGAGCAGGAGTTTATGTAGATACATCTATATAGAAAATTAGTTTACAGAGAAACTTCTATATAGATCAGAGACCTATATAGCTTGAGCCCCTCTATCGAAAAATGAAAGCCTTTTCTTGGGAGTAGTGAATATAAACGAACTCAATCTTGAAAAATTATGCTTTTGCGGAATCCATCTCTATATTGATCACATGAGATCTTATCGATCCCTAAAGCGATCTACTCTTAGGCCATCACACAGGACGCTGCAGCCCACAAAGATATCATTTCAAAGACTCATCTGCAACAACCATCATATCAGAATATCAGATAACAATATTCGCCTCCGTTTCCCTGACCCCTGAGACCACAGTAAATATATTGATGATATCTTTTATACTCCGATTTTGCAATTTGCAGAATCTGCAAACCCCGCAAACCCCGATTAATGGGGCCAAGAATGTTATTTGAACAACTTGCCAGAATATTAACTACTTAATATATGTAACAAAATCAGTCTCACTGAGGCTTGGCCATCGACTATTCTCTTTTCGTTTGATTTTCACGCAATCAAAAATGGGAACTGACCTTTATATCACTCAGACGATTGGCACACTAGACTGCAGAGCAGCAGCAGGTCTGATATACACCAAACAGCTACCAAGTCATTGATTGACCACTAACCTCGAACATTTCACCTATCTAGATAGAATTGCCATGATATCAATTGTGTGCATACCAAACGTTGCCTAGTTGGTGGACCGCCCTACCAAATCGGCACGCTCATTCTACAAAAAGTCCGGAAACCTAACCGCCCACCTCGCGCATCAATGGATGGACTTGTATGACCGTGGCCACAAAATATTCCCGACAATCACAGGCCTCGCATCCCTTGCAAACATCTATGTTTTCTCGTCATTGTGGACGGTCCCTGGACAATTATCAGTGACTGGAATATGCAATTGGCCTAGTCAGTATTTACTTGCTGCTTCCACGGCCATGACTATTGTGCCCTGGACTATTTTGATTATTATTAAAACCAACAAGGCATTGGATTCTTATGCAAAAGATGAGAACGAGCGCGAGGCAGAGTCTGAGAACATCAAAGACGCGACTCTGAGTACTTAGGAAGTGGACAAACTGGCCCAAGCGGACAAAAAGGTACCGAAGCTCTTAAAGAAATGGGCAAGGCTAAGTTTGGTTCGAGCTATTTTTCCTTTTTTTTTGGTGCTTTGATCAGTCTTCAAGCTACTTTGTCACAATAATGCTGTGCCCCTGGGTCTTGAAAATGTCTGCTTCTTCAGGAATGCCATCTACTTCGATTTCGATTCTCATACGACAGAATCAAAATCTGGAATCCTTGAACAGTCGAAAACCTGGCGGTTATTCACAATGCCGTCATTCAACATTTACTTGTGTTGCTGTTATCCATGACTGTTTATAGAATATCTAAAATTGGACTTACATGGGACGATTCCTTCTCTCGCAATATACCAAGCTTAGACCACAATCTCTAGAACTTGACTAGCTGAGATAATAAATCACGCGAGTGCTCAACTTCCTAGTGGCTCTGTTTCGTAGGGCGAAAAGACGCCGTTGTATCACGAATGTGAACTAAGCAATTGCGAAAGCATGCAAGGATCTTGGCATGGGTTATGAACGTGACTGAAACATGATGTGGTGTTCTGTCTTGAACTATTTTTGCATAGCAAATAGCCAGTCAAGGAACTATTGGGTGACTTGAAAATCTAATTCTATTGATCTTCTCTTTCAGTTCGATCAATTCGTACCAAGGGTAGAGAGTTCTGTGTCCTAGTTGATGCTCTGATATCGAAGAGTTCTGAGAAAAGTAGACAAAACAAGACACTAGCCCTAATTCCAACAGCTGATTCCCACGCACTTAATGCCGGCAAATTGGAAATTGAAAGAGCTTAGCCCCAACTTGGGGCTAAGAGGTCGAACCTCGAAATATGTCGCAACGTCGCACAGTTGACAACACCGACAGTTTTCCTCAACGGAAAAGACAAGTACAACCTAACTTACCCGGACATTAAATCGCGCAATTGTGATACAATATCTTCTAAGACAAACTGGCTGATTGCAGAACTACGTAGAACTGCTGTACTAGTACATATACGGAGTAACCTTCTCTTGCTGTAATGTAGTCGCAATGCATGGCACATCTGACAGGATATTCCCTTACGTACTATCCGATGGCGTATACAGTACTTCAGCTTCGAGGCGAAACTGGAACTTGAAAGCATTTGCGTCATGGATTGCAAGAATTCTACATGTAGAGTACCCGTCCCGGTCGGCGCGAGGTATCGGGAGCTGGCTGCCGGTGGTCCAGACCAGACAGCAGTGATAATCATGTGTCATCCAGTCTTGCCATTAGATAATATTATGGAAGAGGCGGGAGGTTCAAAGCTGATTCCCCACTATCTTGCAGGAGATTCATTGTGAGAATTAGGCCTCGGAGGTTGTTGTGGTATAATCGCAAACTGTGCCGGTTAGAAGTTGCTGTAATACGGAGTGTCGGAGTAGGTTCCTTTGGATGCTATCCTGCAGGGCCGCATTGACAATCCAAATTTGCGACTAACTTATTCTTACTATAGTATGTACATTGGAATGCCTAGAATTGACCCAGCGCAAGTAATGGACGTGTTTAAAGTGGGGGTATTAACTATGGAATGAGGGGTCAAACTTTTCCCCTCGTTGAATGCCCCAACTGTTCAGCGGGGATATACCACCCATGCAGATGGTTAGTTAGTCTGTACCTGCGACATGACATTCAATGAAGAAAGGGTTCCTCGGCTGGTGTATTGTGCAAGAATTCCGAGCATTGGTCACGGGACAGTCACATATCTCAATTTTAGTACATGAGAGTCTCAATGCAATTGTTCATCGTTGATCTGTACAGCTGTACATGAGCACTTGATCAGGCAGAGTAGTCTGGGGAAAGGACAATCTGGGGTAAAAGACGAGTCCGAGCTCAAATTGTGAATGGCCAGCCACGCCGTCCTCGGATCACCCGGCCAGTCAGCTGGCCTGAAGAGGCAATGAAAATTCTTTCCAAATCCCCACTTTTTCCTTGTTTCCATCGGCCACCCTGGCGTCATTTGTCCACTGCATCCGTCGGTTTTTCTGGGGAAACGCCATACCTGTTCCGGACGCACAGCCGAAGGGGCCGAAGAAATGCAACAGCAAAAAGAAAAAGAAAAAGAAAAAAAACCGAAAAAAGGAGAAGACACGCCCCAACAATACTACTTACTACACAGTGTGTACAGTAAGAGGCAGTGCGGTGGCGTGAGTTTCCCAGTTTACAAAGACGAACATAGGATTTGCATTCTAGGCAGTCTCGGCATCGTCTGGGCATCAATAATGTGCTACACTACTGTAAAAATTTTTTTTTTGCTCGGCAGGGTCAACCACATCGGACACATGGGGCCCATCATTGCGCGAATTTGATGTCGATCTCAGGTACCGGGTGCGAACTAGACTGCCCCTCGGCGGATCGCCCTAGGAGATCTGAGACTGTTTAGGGGAAGAATTATCCCGCAATTCTTAGGCAATGGGGTCATCGTGCTTTGGATCAGCGGGATCCTTCCTCTAGAGTCAGACGGCGTATACAATGTAAATACAGAGTTACAAAGAAGTGGAGGAACTCTGTGCTGTATGAGAATTTTTTCTTGTTTGGCGTGCTCACGGGTCCTCGTCGCCTTGCGAACTCTGTGGGCGAAAATGAAAATTGCCAGGATATATTGAGTTGCAGTATAGTATAGTATTACTGAAGAGACTTTCATGTATAAAAACCTTTGAAGAATGTCGTGACTGTAGTAAATGATGCAATCTGGAATGGGTGTCACACGGTCCAATGCCGAGCGCTGGAAGCTGGGGGAATGGCGACATCTGACGAGCAAGAGATCCGAGTCGAGCCACGGGGTGCGGTGAAGTGTACAAGGTGTACAGTGCACAATTCTGACCCCCTAGATTTGGCATTCGAAGCGTCTGGGCAACAGTGCGAGGTTTTTTGGGGGAGTTTTCTGGGGGTAATGAGAATCATCGTGTCCACTCGCCAACCCTGTTGGGGTGCTCACTTAGGTGTCATTGGCAGGTGAACCAGTTTCTGTTACGTGTTGGCCCCTGGGACTCCCCATTATTGGAGGCGCCTAGCGCTGAGACGGGGTCCATCATGGGTCAGATGATGCGGTCGGTGCATCAAAAGCAGCGAGGAGAAGTGGATGGTAGTCAGTGGAGTTCAATGAATGAGTGGTGGATTCATTCTGAGAAGTCTACAGCCAGTGAGAAGATTGGCTGGTCCATCACGGTGTGATTTGTGTCCCGTGACTGGTCAGTCCTGGCTTGGTTGCTGGGACATTCTTTGTGCTTATGTCAGTGGATCTTCTTACCAATTCTGGAAATTAGTTAGTCGCCGCTTTAACCAAACCCATGGATGCTGTGGAGCCATGACGCCAGTCCAACTTGGTAAAAATTCCAGGCTGAAAAAAAAAAGAGAAAAAAATCGAAAAAAAACCCCCACAGCCGCCGACCCACCGGCGTGTGACCCGTGGATGTCGTGCCTGAGAAAGAAACAGTGAAAATGACTCTTCCCTGGTCGTGACTATATTTAAGTCCCAGTCCCCGCTGTAAATGATGGGTCTCCATAATTTTCAAATTTTGAATCATCTCGTCTTTGTTTTGCTTCAAGTTTGCTTCGTGCACTTGCTCATGGACCTGAATTCTTTATAGCTTGCGCTGCGGCTATTAATCATCAATTACCTACTATAGGATACTACACTAGTTTACTAGTCAAGAGTATACTCCTCGATATCACATACTATATACAACCACCATGCCTGCCTCAAATTATCGCGTCGTTGAGCCGCACCCTTCGGTGCCTCATAATAGTCGACCTGCTATCTATACCGGCCGTGGAGGCTCTGGAAATGTCGTCAGCCTGAAGAACACCAAGACAACCGACTCTCGTACCGCGACAGGCCCTGCCTCATTGACCCGCCTTGATTCACGCACCCCAGCAACCTTTACTTCCGGTCGTGGTGGTGCCGGCAATGTTCATAGTTCTAGTGAACGTGCCATGTTCAGCTTCGATGAGGAACTCGAGCGCGACCTTCGCCGCGCTGCTCCGGTATATCACGTTGGACGTGGCGGTGCCGGTAACATGATCTACCGCGACGACGCTAGCAATTGCAGTTTGAGCCGCAAGTACTCTTCCACCAGTACCAACACTGCCAGCAGTTCCGGTTCCGTTGCAGACCGCGCTCGTGACATGGCTCGCCGTGGCCTCGAGAAGGGTTGGGGCAAGCTCAAGGGCGCTGCCTAAGTGCGACACTTTCTGCTTACAGCAACCCATGGGCTTGTCATCACCCTCTGACTGCATGACATATTCACGAAATTTACGACCAACAACCGAAAAAGTTCTCTGCTCCTTTCCACACAGTCGACCTTTTCGACACTTCAATCTCCCTATCTCCATTTTAATCGCGTGAATCTACCGATACGGACAATCGAAAGAGACCTTGAGAAGCAATTGGGAGGCTCTATCGAAACATAGAAGCCTTTTGCCTTTTCAAATCACCTTCCTCTCATGTTTCATCTCAACAGCGAAACACATTCGAACCGCATACAACAACCTCCTCACTCAACCATAGGATACTGGCGTTCTCTGCTTTTCAACCATTGCATCACGCCCGGTTCTGGAATCGGTCCTTTGTTCCTTTTCTCCCATTGTCAGCAAAGCATTCTGCTGAATTGCACCATACAGGATTATCATCTTGTTTTGCATCGTCCATCGGAGTAACAAGTTATATCTTTCTCCTTTGTCTTTTTTTCTTTCCTGTCTTGCCGATCCTGGCAATTTATTCTTTTTGTCTCTTTTTACACTACCAGATTCCCCCAAATCGCGCCTTGACTACTACTTTCTAGCTCTTGGCTATTCCAATGGATACATAAGTCGCAAGGCTTTATTTTCTCTACATCACATCAATTTTTTTTTCTTTGTATGATTCATACTGTAGTATTGATTCACCGTAGATTCGTAAAAGGGCGTCGGTGTGGATCTGTCTCGATGGCGAACTTTTCGGTCAAGTTCGGTCGTGGGTCACACTTGCAGTCACCGTCGCAACCGGATCTACGCGCAACTAGGCGCGCCCAACCGCGCAGTTTCTGACTCAGCCAGTTCTACAGGAATTTTTGATCTTGCGTGATGATTTTTGAGAATATCTACAGTACTCTGTTCAATAAGTAGTCCTTAGTCCTATAAGTCCAATATCATCTCGTAGATTGTCCTTTTATTTGTCCATCAATTGAAATTAAGGTTGATCAAAAACGCAAATCATCTTGAAGAACGTTGACCGATGGAGTATTAGGGTCTCAGCCTTGCATGGTTTATTACTCATACTCGTACACGTCAAATGACGTTAGAATCACACAGCATTGGGTATACTATTACTGTACAAGTCATCATAATCGAGAAATTAGCTCTAGCACACAATTGAAATCAGCAATTAGCTAAGAAAGCAAAATCTGACATAATGTCAGATATGGATTCTTATCACGCAACCAAGGGCTCATTATTGTTTGTTGATATATGATTCTATAAACTTGATCGAAATTGGAGTGATGTTGGGTGTACCCTCTATGACGAGGACTCAATGTTTGAACGCCCGGGTACCTGCTATACATCGGTTGTATAGGTATACAACAGATCTAGCCCATGAAACTGGTCCCAGTGTTGCTGTTCGGGAAAGAATATAAATGACGGATTTATTATCACCAAGAGAGACTACATATACTACTTGCATACTATGGCAAGTACTACTCATAAGTAGTCGTACTACGTATGAGTAGTAGTTACCTAACTACTAGGCTACTACGTAGTAGCTACCGGGCTCTGAAGTAAGAGCCCCGCTGTATAAATACGAATTAACTTATCTGGTCGGAAAATGGCCAACAGTTGAAACTGGGATGGAGAAGATTCAATTGACTTATGCTGATGATTTCTTTCTGTTAGATATGGAACAGCCTAATTGGTCATTCCAGTCAACAGGTCGAGGATTGCACGAGAATAACAGCCCTGTACCATTTGACTTGATCGAATTCGCCATCTAGACGAACGATGCGTCAAAATAGTTGAGTTGATATTCGTTAAAAATCCACTCTAGATCATCATCTTCTTGTTCTAGCGTCCTACCAAACCCCACTAGATCCTTCGGTTCGTCGTTCCTTCCTTGTATCATGGAAAGCCTTGGACTCAGCGAGCCAGGGAATGGAAACAAAGAATTTAGGAGCCCAGCATGGGGTAACTGGGTCAACCACGACTCTTCTGTGGAAGCATTGCCCTCTAAATTGGTGGCGATACTATTAGACTGTGCCATACCATGAGACGCCACCCCACTCAATCTCTCTATGATATCTAGTAGCACACCCGCTGGTGGTGACTTCAATCGCATATATCGCAGAGCAGTGATCAAAATTGGCAATTCCTCATTACAGATCTTATCCCGACCCTGAAAAATTGTGTTGTGGTGAATCTGTGGTGCACAGCTCACCATGAGGAACCAATTATGCAATGGGGTCAGATAGTTCATTTCATCGCGAAATAGAATCTCTTCATACAGGCGCGCAATGCACGAAGATGCAACTAGAGAAGCAGTCGATGCCGTGAGAGTTGGAAAGGCATGGCCAAATAGGCGAAAGAAGACGATCAGGCAAACGAAATAGTTGATATGGAATTCATGTATATCTTTCCGGAAGAGGCGTCGATGAGATTCTTCGAACAGCCGTAGTTTGCCTGGTAGATTATTTATGCATTGTCGGAGTGAGTCCAAAATGCATATACCCTGTCCACTAACATGAGAAACAGACCAAGAATATTAGATGAAGATCCTCTTACCTCATTTTGCGAAGTTGCAATCTTCTGCGTATGTCGATCAACAATACCACCGAGTATCACGTTGAGGTTAGTATGCTGAAGAAACATTTCTGCTCTGATGTCCTTTTGCTCGAAATCTTCTAGTATAGGTAGCCGTATGTCGAACTCAGAGGCTCTGATGATGGAAGGTCGTCCAAAACATGCGGTCTGAAGTCTGTCCGAGACCTGTTTATGCTTTCAGCCATTAAATATCCAGAAGAAGAGAACAGACATCGAATATATCTCAACTTACGAATAGAGACCACATAAGTCGGCGGGCATTCCCAGGATCTGGGAGTTGTTCATATGTTGATTCGCGATGAAGTCCCATTTGATAAGCAAGGCGAATCGCCATACCCAACCATTGCCATGAATTATCAAGACTGACAACCTTTGGAGGTGTTAGGTTCCTGAAACTCAGAAGACATAAAGCTTTCAGCACATTTCGTTGATCTGGCTCGTGGTTTGCAAAAAGTAATGTTTTTACTTTGCAGTAATATCGTTCAGCTTCTTCGAGAGGTGAGCCGGGCCCTGTATGTCGAAGAAGAGAGCCTACAAGGCAGATTGCCTGTGACACAAGGATCGATGGTTTTTCTTTTGATAAGTCTGTCTTATCTATGATCGGTGCGCGGTGGTAGAGATGTTCGAAGTAAGAATCCGCGAAAGCAGTTACCTGTCCTTGAGTTGGCAATGTTGTAGCAGACGCAGCTCGGATCATCTCCTTCGAGAACTCGTCCTGCACAGCAATTACAGGCTCTGGAATGATATAATCTTGTTGAGTCGCCCAAGGTGCCATGAACGATAATTCGCCGACAAAGGCCTGTGGCTCCCTTGTCGTTATTCTGGCCCTTGTATTGCTTCGTGAGTCATGGCTCGAGGCGCCTGGAGAGCACGAGAAGCTGGGTTCTTGGAAATGCTGCCTTATGTCAGGACGATTGAGCCCTCTGATTTCTTTTGTGGCATGTGCTCTGGCCGGGTATGGTCTACGACCCCGAGGTCTTGAGGCCGAATAAGTACATGTGCTGGTTCTGTCTTGGATACTTGATATAGACTTACCGACATGCCTGGCGACGTTTCTTGCAATTGCTACAGACTTTGTCTGGCTGGCCTTGAAGATCACACCGTACCTGAGCCCGTTTAGCCAATAGTAACTATTTTGCGGGGGAGATATGTGTGTCCACCTTTCGTGCATGGCAGTGTACGCAGACGGCCCGTGCCCGATCAAGCTGCTGGGGCAAGTCTGACATGACTTGAGTTAAAAGCAAATATGCAACCAAGGCACTAAAGAAGTTGAATCTTCTAAGCGGGGTGAAGGCGTCTATCTCGTCTGTCTCGTCTGTTTCTCCGCACGCCGCGTCCGCGGAAATGGCGTGCTTGAGCCTCTGCTTGATAACATCATGATCCTAGTAACTACTAACTTGTATGAACCACATGGGAGTTGGTCGGACGATCATGTCTAGAAATATACTCCATGGGTGGTTATGGTCTAATTGCGGTAATAGCCCTGATATAAGATTTTTTTACAGATCGTTTTGAATAGCTAGTATGTATACAACTCCGTTCAATCACGAACTCCCAGGTCAAGACAGAAGAACACGCAGATAGAATGTATTTGCACAAATTTCGATGGGAATAAGAATGCGTGATATCGCAAGATATACACCGAGGAGACTGAGGGATAAGGTGGGAGAGGGGTATCAAAAGTCACAGGTCGTAAGGCCCGGGACTCAATAAGTCTGCGTGATCGTCGATCACTTCACGTTTGTTATGTACTGCTTATCCTGGAAAGGCAATGTCTAGCACAGTAGATCATTTATTGACGAAGGGCGTCTTCAAAATTTCCCCGTCCGAGTGGGCCAAAGGTACGATTTCATGGATGAGATTGAGGCGTGCGAGGATATGAGAAACCGACATGTCATCTCGGGAGAGACCAACAACTGTGAGACGGCATTTCATGGACATATTGAAGCCGTCCTTAGGCGAACCGCTTGAAAATAATTTCGGGATCCTCGTGCCATTCGTCTGCGCTTACCCACATCTAGGATGGAAATCAGCATGATATCACCTTTGAATTTAGTGTATCTTTGAATTGAAATACCTTTCGGAATGTACTCAGACCAGCAAGAATGCTACCTCCAATCCATGTAGTATACTTGCGCTCCGCAGGTGCAGAGATGCGGATCTTCATATCCTCAACCGCAAGTCGCTTGATCTCGCGCATCAATCGATCGGGGAAGTTCTTGCACAATGTGGAGCCGCCAGAAAGTACAATGTTGTGATATAAGGCCTTACGCAGGTCGAGATCTGTGCGGGTGATAGCTTCTTGGACGATTTGGTGCACACCAGGGTATTCGAGGCCGATCAGCTCGGGATCGAAGAGTATCTCGGGTGCGCGGTAGCGTTCTTGGCCGATCTGTATGAAAATGGGTTTATGAGTATGGAATGGAAGCGAGAGCGGTTTGCTCCAGGTGCTCACCTTGATTTTGTGACCGTCTGGTAGGGCATAATCAACAGCCTTGGCGTCCGATTTGTGGTAGCTATTCATCCACTCCTTTTCCTCACGTTTCGGATCTAACGAGACGTAGCAGACCTTCTCCTTAATCATGCGCACCACCTCTTTCTCAGCACTTGTGTGTAGTACATGACCGCCTTTGCGCAAGAGTAATTGCATTTGCTCTGTCACATCACGACCAGCCACGTCGATTCGGCGAATGCTGTTAGGAATCGCGAAACCCTCGTAGACGGGCACCGCGTGCGAAACACCATCACCAGAGTCCAGTACAACACCCGTTGTGCGACCTGAAGCATAAAGCGATAACACAGCTTGGATAGACATATAAAGAGCAGGAACATTGAAGGTCTCGAACATAAGCTGAGCGGCGAAATCACGGTTGGCACGGGGGTTCAGCGGAGGTTCGGTGAGCAAGACGGGGTGCTCTTCAGGCAGAGTCTTGAGCTCGTTCTCATAAACATAATGCCAGATTAATTCCATATCTTCCCAATTTGTGACAATGCCATGCTCTAAAGGGTACCGAATCTTCAACAGACCGCGAAGGTCCTGAGCGCGTGTGCCAATGAAAGAGTCGCCTTCCAAACCACCGGCCATAACCCGGGGATGTTTGGGACGACCGACGAATGAGGGAAAGTAGCATGATGGAATCTCTTCACCTGCAAAGCCGGCGCGAATAGTCCCGCTACCATTGTCAATGACAATTGGTACGTTGTGGAGAGTAGCCTCAGCCATTGCGGGGATTGTGTATGTGAAGAGGGAGGTTCGGGGGGAGGGAGGATCGGAGCGCGAGTGTTCAAGATGGCCCCACGGCCAAAGGATGGCGACTCAATAAGTTCAAATACGGGGTCTGAGACAAGTTAGCATGCGTGAGCCTGAATGATGGCGATCACAATCACCTCGCTGAAAGAGTCAGGAGTGGGAGGGTTTTGCGGACATCGCGTCGGGAGTTGTCAACAAGAAGCTCGGGCCAATGACGGTCTGCGCTGGGCCCGTACGAGCAATTGAACATGAAGGCCGGATTAGAGACACGAAATCGAGGCAAATCAGAGTAATAATTCAAAGAGATGATTGTTCACAGGGAATTGAGCTTGAAAGGGATGAAATTAGGAAATCAAATTCCCTAAAGACTATCGTATTCGAAGAAACTAGCCCTGCCACCAATACTACCACTACTACTGAGTGTGACCAGGAAAATTAATACACAAAAGTTGTGTTGCTGGTTGACCTAAAGTCATTATATAATAAGTTCGCTAAGCCTAGCGATATCCCTAGAAATCCCAAATCAAGAAGCCATCATCGTCGTAAGTAACAAATAGACGCAATAACCGTAAGTTGTGTTCTCATCGCAAAGCCATATCATCAAGTCGTCTCTTCGTAAATATAAGAGGCTGCGCACAAGCTCAGTCTACATCCTGAAGCTGGTCTGTTACCAGACCGGCCAGAGCATCATCTGGCCCATGGGGTCGGCTTAGCCGTTGAGGAGGGTGAGCTTCAGCGATATCAAGCGCTTTGATCAAATTCCTAGACACGAATTAATAAAGGCCCAAGGATAAGACAGTCATTCCAGATAGGCTCACTCGCTATCGGCATGAATCGCATATTTCATCTGCTCCATTTCAAAGGCCAGGTCTTCTTGATGATTGTCCGCAAGATCAGGGTTGGGCACAATGATTAAAGGTAAGGCCAAGCGAAGAGCATCCAAAATAGTTCCCGTTCCTATGAAAAATGTGAGCCAAAAGAGAAGTAAAAACCAAACGAGGTGTTTCAGAGCCCTACCTGCATGAGAAATGACAATGCCGAGCTCTTGATTGTGATCATTCGTGGCCAGGCGCATATACTGCCAAAGGTTCGGTCGAAAATCGAAGCCTGCAACAGCGACTCCATGCAGCTTTTCACAGCCTCGCGGAAACTTCACTTGAAAATCATTCCAAATCGCCTCCCCGTCCTTACCATATTGAACAAGGAGATGAGTATAATGATATTTCGCCAGCTGAGCGAAGAATTGCTCATTGAGGACTTGACGAATCAATCTTTCAAATGAAGCGGTAGCTCCCACCGTCACAAGGCAAAGCCTCATTGGCATCGATTCCATTTTGCCGAAGAATTCAATGTTGCGTTCGGAATCATCATCACAATTTGCGATGATCCAATTTCCAAACCAGGCTTGAAATTCGCAGGGCAAACAAGACAGTTCTTGAGGTCACGTGTGTCACGTGTTTACTGCCTATCTCGGATTAGCGTTGGGCGCGGAGAAAGAAACAGTCTCTCACTTGCGGATTCAAAAAGTTACAGTCTATCCACCCATTGCCCCCATACAATGGCCTGCACTGCTCGGGCATTCACTCGCTCTGCGAGATCCCTGGCCCATCGGGGCTCAGGGATTCTTGCCTCACGCTCATTTTCGACTTCGCCATTCCGCTTCGTACAAGAGGATCCGGTGATTCCCCCTCCGCCCAAAGAACTGCGTGCGGAGGATTATCCGCCTGTGCCCGAGTACTCACCCGATCTCCTGAGCAAAGAGGAGCGCTCAATGTACGATATGATGTCTCCGGAACAACGTGCCGAGTTTGACGCCGAGAACCGCCGCGCCGTGGCCGATTTCAACGATGTCGAGAAGCGCGCCGCCGCATTTGCGGAGCTTGAGAAGAGCGTCAACCAAATCGACAAGGAACATGACATTCGATTCGAGGATGTTCGGGATAAGTCTCGAGGATTCTGGGCCGAGGATGAAAGTGATGAATTGGCCTTGGTGGAGGATGGCGACGAGGAAATCAACGATGATGAAATTACCTCGACGGCACACGCTCAAATGGAATTGCAACGCGAGCTGCGCGAGTATGCTCGCATCACAGCATGGGATATGCCAATGCTGAGCAGTATGATGAGCCCGTGATCCTGTCCTTGTACAATTGGCTAACTGACTTCCGTCTGCAGAGCTCGCCAAGCCCTTCCAACTACCCTCTCAAAACCAAATCCTCCGTTTCCGTTATACCAGTTACATGGGCGAACAGCATCCTGCTGAGCCCAAGGTTGTTGTTGAACTTGCCTCCCAGGATCTGACTCCTAAGCACCTTACCGAAGCTCAACGCCAGACCTTCCTCAAGTTGGTTGGTACCCGCTACAACCCGCAGACCGATATCATCCGGATCTCTTGCGAGCAGTTTGGATCCAGCGTTCAAAACAAGCGTTATTTGGCCGACCTCGTCAACACCCTCATCAATGAGGCCAAGAAGGGTGACTCCTTTGCTGACGTCCCTCTGGACCTCCGCCATCACAAACCTAAGATCCGCCCACGATTCCCCGACTCCTGGAACATGACTGAGGCGCGCCGGCAGCAGCTGGCTGCCCGTCGTGCGGAAAGAATCAGTGCTGCCAAAGAGCGAGAGGCCGTTGACGGTAATTCAATCGTTGCCCAGGCCATCCAGTCTCTGCCCTCACTCAATCCCGCTTTGAGGGCCCAGGCCACAGAGGAGCGTGAACGTGTTGCTGTCAAGGTCGGAGCCCGGGGATCGAAGAAGCAGCCTCGGCGGTGAGAAGCATGCCTGATCAATGTATAAGCTTAGCATGGTCTCTTTCTCTTTCGTGTTGGACAAAACTTGTGGTCAGACATTTGCGAGGCGCGGGCGCATATTAAAGGAGGTCTAATTGGCTTCATTTCTTCTCGATGTACTATAGTCATGTTTTCAATTTATTGGCGTCTCGCTATTATCTGTCTATGCTGGAGTTGACGATTACATGATATGTATTATGGAGCTTTTCCCAAGCCTAGATGGGACAGCTTTCTTGTTTCATCTTGTATCATCTACTGCCTGCGCAACGGAGAGCATACTGGATCAATCGTAATTGTATTCTTGGGATATACCAAACGCATGCGCGAGGATGATTCTGAATCTTCCGAGCTTGTATGATTGTCGAGTTGGCCTGGTATCATTGAAGCAAGCGAAACCCAATATGGAAAACATGCAATGGTGCCATTTGAGGAGACTAAGAAAGCGGCAGAAAGAAAGAAAAAGACGAGAGTTGACAGCACATCTATTCTAGAGACTAGTCGTATGTCTCAACTTCCGGCCCCCAAATTCGTATCGCCTGAGAATATGCAACTAATTTACGCTGGAAACAGGATATGATATTTCAATTTATTAAGAAAGACCAGAGGCCATCCTGCATTGAAAAACGGAGCGCCATGAAATGCTTCAACAGATGGAATATAACACGTTGGATCTGTTGTCCATGCCCAAAAGAGCTTCCAGGAAGATGTATGAAGATGCACAAATATCCTGAAAAGAACAGTAAAGCACATTGATCTTTGGGCATGTTGATGGCAGCTGCAGGGAGTAGACGAACGAAGACCAAACAGAGAAAGAAAGAAAAAGAAAAAGAAAAAGAAAATAGAAAAAGAAAATAGAAAAAGAAAAAGACACACCGAAAAGAAAAAGCAAGGCAGGCGTGATGTCGCTCAGTTGCATATGCAAGTACATCGTCTGTTAAATGGCTGAGATGACTTCTATGTGAAGACATATGATCGACATTGATGCATCTCTCCTGTACTTGCAAAAACAAGGAGCTCTAAGTTGCGAACTCCTGGGCCGCAGAATCGAGAATCAGGCTTCGATGGTGAGCAAGCCAGACGCCCAATGCCGCATTTTCTGGTGCTTGGACAGGAACACAAAAACCTTGATCGATGTCGAGGGAACGGCTACCGGTAGCATATGGGTAGTCAGCAGTCCCGCGCTTTTGACGCCAAATGGTGTAGATGTCAGGGCCAAAGTTGACATAGCCCCCAAACTCATTGTTTACCTTCAGACGCCAGGCAAAAATAGCTTTCGCATGGGCTCGATGAGCCAGATCATTCCACTCAGCCGCGAGATCTCCATTTCCGTCTCGTGCATGGACGTTGGCAACCCGGTTGCAAAAGTTGGCAATGTCGATAGCCGAATGCTTGCCAGGTCTGGGAGCTCCTTCAGTCTCATCCAGAATGAGATTTACTTCAGTCAATCCCTTGCCATTGGTGATGATGGGCTCAGTAATTGCTGGCTGGGGGTGTTTGACAGCTTCCCGAATCGGACCCCAGTTGGCTAAAGCCACCTTGTTTTCCAGAGGCTCGCTTTCTGCCACAAGGGAGTTGAGAATGCTAGCAGCGGAGCTGGAATCGGTCTGGAGAGCTTCAGAGGAAACCACTATGGCTGTGGACACAAAGTTTTTTGAGCAGACGGGGAGCCCAAATACATCCATGCATCCATCGCTGATTTCCCACATAGGGTCAGCTCCGTCATCAGCTCCATCAGTCCCGAAAGAATACGACTCAAAGAGACGACGGGAGCTCTTGCGGAAATCCTCATTGGACTTCGTAACATTGGGCAGGCCGAAGACATCCAGATTACGCGTTTCGTTATGGAGAAGCTTCGCGTCGTCATTGCCGTTCATGACACTGTTATGAAGTGCCATGTGGGTGCTTGATTGAGATCCAAGTCCATTTTCCTTCGGGGTGATATTTAGAGTGATACAACCCGGGGCACCAACGGTGGCGACTGTGTCTGAGGAGTTTTCAGAGCCACTGTTGGAAGATGTCACCGGGGACGCTTGCTTGCTTGTGCCAGCAGCAACTTCGGCGAAGGTGGATCCGCCCTGATTGCTCGGGACAATGGAAGGAGTAGGAGCCCTTGGAGGAGCAGTGATTGCAAGCTGAGTTCCCTGGCCGTTATGATGGATGTGTTGAGCGGGCTGCACAGTCCTGTAGTGGTGACCGTTTCCATGACCGCCACGGCCTCTTCCATGCAAGGCCCCGCCTCCATTACCACCACGAGGGGACTTTGAATGCCTTCCGTGGTGACCCCGGGTAACCAGTTGGCCACCCCCAATGGCGCTTGCAGGAACGGTCAGGCTGTTACTTGCATCAGCGGTGGCAGTTGTTGTGGTCTCGGATTGACCAGCCTGCTCGCGAGCCTTCTTGGCAGCAGCTTCTTTTTTGGAAGCAGCCTCTTTATCGGCGAGCTTCTTGTAAACGGCATTGACGTAAGCTCGAAACATGATTCTGGAATTATTTCCAAAACGCAGAACGCTAGGAACATCGTACTTATCACGGAACCAGCGTGGAACGTCCCGGATGCCCAGGAAATCGAGCGCTTCATCGTCTGTCGGCAGGTGGTGACGATACAGACAACCTACAGGATAAAGGGTTAGAGAGATATTGGTGCATTCAAACCCATGGAAACTTACCTTGCTGCTGATAGTCACATTCCCCGTGGCGAATCCAATAAGAGCAGTACTCTTTCTGATTTTTCAACCATCGTCAATCGAGGCGTTTCCCAAAGGTTTGAGGTCAAAAGGAAAATTGGTAATACTAACCTGAGGCCTTTTGGCAGCCTGCTGGGCTCGCACAAGAGCCATTGCCTGCTCAAGAGTTGAAAAATGCTTCTCGAGTCCCTTGGTGAGAACGGTCGAGACCTCCTCGCGAAGCTTGGCCGGAGCTGCATCAACCTTCAGAATCTCAACCAGGATTCCTCGCAGCTTTTCCAGGATGCCAGGACCTGGAACTGGCTTTTCATTTTGAGCAGTGCCATCAACGGCCCAGAGCTCCTTTCGACGAGTTGCCACACCACAGCTGGTCATACCTTGGGTATCACCAGCGGTGATGGTGCGAGAGAGACCACGGATGCTCAATCCTTTCTCGAGCTCATCAAGGGGGATCAGGGGAGTCAAAGTGCCATCGGGCCTGGAGCAAAAGAATGCAGCCTTCTGGCTACTCATCCTGTCGACGGAAAGGTTGAAGCGTGGATAAATAGGAAAGATGCAAGAAAGAAATAAAAGGAGATCAAGCTTTAGAAATACGAAGAAAATAAACCTGAAAATTGACAATATGATGAATGGGGAATATGGTGGAGTTTGGTTGTGTGTGATGGGGGAGAAAGAAGAAGAAGAGGATGAAGGAGGAGGAAAGAAAGAAAGAAAGAAAGAAAGAAAGAGAGAAGTGGAAAGAAGGAAAGTATTGATGGTGGGAGTTACAGCCGTTTGAGGAAGCAGCAAATATCACCCACCAGAGACAGTGAATGAAGTCGGCTTCAGATATCTCCTCAAATGCCGTGGATAAGCATTCATGATGCTTCACGCCGTCTAGTCACAGCAGTCCAGCAGGATTCAAACGCATCTATCATTTTGGAAGGTCCAATCAGATAACAGCAATACGAGTTTTTTCAGGATCCGATCTAAATTGAGCAAATTAATTGGAAAAATTGGCTGGAGTGAAGGAGGAATTTAATATGGCAGATGCTCATAACTTCCCTACAAAACTCCAGCGACAACAGGAACCAACCCGGCATCAACGCCACACACGTGGCTGCCTTGCTTGATTGCTTCCATTCTATCCAATCAGCTTCCTACTACTGTGCAGAATCGGAAATCATTGTCTTTCGGCTCACAAGGAGTAACCTTTGAGGGAGGATGGGCTGCCACCTTAATAATAGTACGTAGTATCAACTTCAGGATCCGGGTACTTGCCGGGAATACTATTCCCGTGGATAGTATCCAGTTGGGATGATAATATCTCTACTATCTAAATGCTTTCTGCAGCTGCCAGCAAACGGATGATACTATATTCAGACCCATGATATTTGTGAGGGAAACTGCCAAGTTATCCCTAACTTGAACTTTGCATGCTGGAGCATGCAAACTTGCTTATTTTATATGACCACGACACACATGGTTGAGTTGATATATATATTGATAGGTGTTTACCCCAAAAATGTCTACTACTAGTAGTATCAGTGGGTACTAGTACTACTAGTACCAGTAATAACTCATGTTGTGGATGACCAGAGAGAGAATTATCTAGAAATAGCCCCTGATCATGCTCTATAAGCTTAGCATTGCGCATGAACTAAATTAACCATTTCGAATGTTCTCAAAAGCACTACTAATATTTGTTTACCTTGATCATTTGTTGATGCGACAGAAGACGCATTAACAACACTTAGCACCAATTCCGAGCGTGGTCTGTAGAATTATACCAGTAAACATCAGAATCAATTCTAATGGTATGGTCTTGTATCTATTAACTAGTGTACGAGCAACATGTCGTTAGTTTAAACTTCATACTTCGTCTTGGCACAAAACCACGGGCGGTCGGGGACTTTTGACTGGACATGCCAAGAACAAGACCCCCACAACTTGGAATGTGCATAGTGATTAGGGACTAACAAAGGAATTACCAGGAAAAATGAAAGGAAAGAATAGGAAATTACCTAATTTCTTCGCTCCAAGACCTCTCGCATAGCACAATCAGGGACAAAATACCCCTTCAACTCTAAAGTTTGGCAGTGTTTACGAGCTAGTATTGCTCAACACAAGACAGGCCCCGAAATAGTAGTAATCGAACGGCTAATTTTCTGCCTGCTGTACACTTCTACACAGGTCCTTGAATGTATCATACCGATAATATTTATCCTTCCAAACAGTTCCCCGTAGAAGATGAGATCAATTTGGTTCGAAAGGGAGATTGCTACTGTGTAGCTGTGGTGGCATGGGGTGATACTAATAGTATTCGGAAATTAGAAGCATAGATAGTACCTGTACTAAGACTCATTAATATACCATACTTGTGCTTTATTCAGAACTAGAAGGTTTTAATACGCGAAGGGGGTATATCATTGATCATATCCTATCAAAATGACGACAAATATTCAAAATGCCACGACATGAGCCAGAAAGGTTCGACTAGAGCGATGAAAGGTAGATCTCGTCAAAAAACGAAAAGAAAAAAAGGCACCAATCCGCTAGGGTCAATCTGTCCTGCACAATTGGGGCCTTATCAAAAGACGATACTGGATGAAAGCAGAGTGCGTGTTCATGCGTGAGAATCTCAATGTTGGAAATTCGGAGCATGCGTGGACGGCAGACTATGCGGTTGCGAAGGATAACTTGGCTGAGGCTGGCGATGGGATTCATCAGGCAAGGTTGGCCTAGTCTGATCTGTCTCGGAGTTCGACCCAGAAACTTGCGTCTCTACAGGAGACTGATAATGTATCAAAGATGTTGTTCTTGGTGGAGCCATTTCCGAAGGTTGTGGGAGTCGGCCTGCTTCCAGGGCGGCCTTCTTACGCGCTCGTTGATTGAGGTCACCCACTATTCCATAAAGGTACCTTTTGGCCTTGGCGACCTGCTCGGGGGGCTCATTGCTCTTCTGCAAGGCGCTGATCATGTGCCTGATTTGAACTTCGCTATGCAGATGCGGACAGTTTCTATTCTTGCCAAAGTGCGCCAAGCCACAGAGCGGACAATGCTCAACACCTGCCAATTTCAACGGACAGCGACCAATGGGATGATAATTCTTGCATACAATGCATGGGGGACGAGTATCTTGGGCACCATCGCCACTCACGGGTAGCGGGGGTAGCTGAGCTCGCACGAACGAACGGGTTTTGGTATTCGGAGGCGGCATATCAAGGTCCATATTGTCGATTTCCATGCCACTGATCTCGCTTGCGGTATCGGATGCTTCGGCGGTGTCTTCATTCTGGAATTCATTATCGCTCTGATTGCCCCGGGGAATCTTGACTGGGGACGACTCAATGCCATCAAAGTCTTGGGCCTCTTCCTCTCTGATGGTTTGATAGTTGACGGTATTGCGTTTACGTTTGCCTCGTCCTAGGCCCTCGGTCTTTCGAAAAGAGTCCTCCATCGCAATTTGTTCACGCTCGCGCAATATTTTCTCCCAGACAGCGTCATCGGCAGCTGAATCTTCCGTCTCAGTGACCTCCTCTAATGTACCCCGATCATTCTGCCAAACACGGGCGAAATTGAATTTTGGCGCATCGGATTGCCCTTTGGATTGCTCGCCAGCAACCTGCTCGGCCTTTTCGATCTGACTGCGATCAAGAATTTTATCTATTGACTCAGCGTCGTAATGGACCTGGGCAGCATCATCATCGGCGAAGAGATTTTGGGCTCCATGTCTGAGAATTGACTCTAAATCCTCCTCGTCCTCATCTGCCTCCATGCGCTCAATAAGAACGTGATCCAGTGCCAGCTTTTTCTTTCCCTTCTGCATGATCTTCTCTTCCACGGAAGCTTTTGTCGTGAGATGGAACACAAGGACGGTATTTTTTTGACCAATTCTATGAGCACGGGACAGGGCTTGCATGTCTTGCTTGGGGTTGAAATCCGGATCCATGATAATCACCGTGTCTGCAGTAGCAAGATTGATTCCGACACCACCGGAGCGAGTGGATAGAAGGAATGCAAAGTATTGTGAATCGTCAGCATTGAAGTTATCGATCTGCTGTTGTTTCTGTCGAGATGTCAACCTTCCATCCAAGCGGCAGTACTTCAGATCAAGGCCAGTCAAAAAATCTTCAACGATATCCAGGTTCTCTAGGAATTGACTAAAGATGAGGACCCTGTTCCCGCGCTCGCGCAACTTTGGTAGCATAACATTCAAGAGCTGAAGCTTTCCAGACGCCTCGACCAAACGCTGATGGGCTACCGAGGGATCATGTGTTTGCTCTTCGATATCTTTGTTATAAATGAAGGGATGACAAAGGCACTTTCGAAGCTGAACCAGAATGTTATTCAAATTGTGCCGATCCGCCTTCTTCAACTGACCCGGCTGCTTTTTGCAGATCAATTTGATCAGCTCAGGATTCTTCCCGAGAATTGACTTGTAAAGTTTCTTCTGCACAACAGACATCGTGACGGGTAGAATGATTTGTACCATCGGTGGCAGGAATGGCAGGACCTCGGCCTTGGTTCGACGTAAAAAGCATGGTCGAATCATTTCGTGAAGAGTACCTATCCTCTCTTTGTTCAGGTCACCGTATTGTTGTTCAAGAGATTCGGCATCCAAGTCAGGATTGATGAACTGAAGCAGATTGAATAGCTCCCGAATAGTGTTCTGGAGGGGCGTCCCGGTAAGAAGGACCTTGAAGTCGAATTTCATGCGATGGAGGCATTCGTAGAGTTGGGATTTGTCGTTTTTGAGACGTTGTCCTTCGTCAACAACCAGGCCTGCCCAATTTACCTTCTTTAATACCTTTGCCTTGGCATCATCGTCTACCATACTCTCGTAGGAAGCAAGGACAACATGTGATCTGAGATCCCGGGTCCCATCGGGAAACATCTCGTAGTCTTTGGCCGTTTGACGCGAAAATGCCGATCCATAGTATGTCGTGACACGTACGTTGGGTGCCCACATTTTTATCTCGCGGCGCCAATTGGGAACGGTAGAATTAGGTGCAACCACCAGGAAGGGCCAGCATTGATGCCTTTGAATGAGGGTGGCGAAGAGACTGATCACCTGGACAGTCTTACCAAGACCCATATCATCCGCTAATATGACATTGTCTCTCCTCATGAATTTGTAGTATAGCCAGTTCAGTCCATCCATTTGGTATTCCATAAGTTCGCCACCAGTCACAAGCTCGGGTTGCGTTCGCAAGGCAAGATCTTGCTCGAAATTTTGCCGACGAGCTTTAGATAAGCGATGCTCTAGTTTGCGCCTATCCGGAGGCTGAATGGTGTCGCGCAATAGCCAATCGGAGAAAGCGACCTTGAAGTCCTCCCATCTGGCAGTATCACTCGGGTCAGGGGGTGACTCCACAACAGAGGATTCATAATTCAAGCCCTTGTATTTCACGAACGCAGTTTCAACTGCCTCTGGTTTCGATTTATCTGCCTCCGTCGTACCTTCTCGATATGTCACGTCAAAGACGATGTCAACTCGTAGGTTTTCTTCAGGAATCGCTTCTTCGTTTGTCCAGATGGGATTTAGAGACTTGGGCGAGTTGTAAAATGCCCGGCGCATGGCGGCCTTGCTGAAGCCCCAAACCCAATCTCCTCTCATCCACATTGTGCGAAAATAGGACAATTGCTTCCATTTAATCAGGTATTCTTTCTCAATTTCTGGGACTGCCTCACCGATGAGTACTGCTGAATCTTTAGCATGTGGATCAACTGGACGCCATGCAACAAGCTCGTCGATCTCATTCACGACTGCGGCGCAATCAGTGCATTGCCAGTGTTTGATATGATCCGGTAGGACTTCCGACCCGTCGTCTCCTTCCACCGGAGGGAAGTGCTCCGAGTGGAAAGCACGCTGACAGCTAGCACATCTGAAGAGGATATTGTCGACATTGTTCACCTGAGTCATGTCAACTGGCGTGATGGGGTCAGTCCCTCCATTTGCGATGCGTTGTTGCTGCTCTTCTTTGGATGTCAATCGTTGTCTGAGTGGCTGTGACATGAGTCCTTTCTGCTTGCAGATTGCGCAGGACCCTAGATGAGGAGCAACATCATGTTTTTCATTCGCAGTACCGAGGCAGCGGCGACACTGTAAGACAAAGTTTCCCTCGTCGATTTTTGTGACGAGATGATCTCGGCTGGCTCGAGGCCCCAGACAAACTTGATGATATGATGAGCTACAGCCTTGGCAAAAGACAAGTGGTCCCTTTTCGGGATCATCTTCATAATAATTGCAAGTAGCGCAGCATGAGAAATGTCGCGATCTGAACTCGTCATCACGCGGGAATTCCTGGAAGACTTCCTTGGCACCGAAATACTTCTGTTGCTTGGGACCATCACTTTCAGCCTCAGAAACATCATCTTCATGTCTTTCAAGCAAGTTTGCGCGCAGACTTTTTCTGGCACGTCTTGATTGGCGTTTCCTCGAACTTGGGATTGAGTCACCGTCCGATGAAGTTCTCGACAGACTAGAGATGGCTCTGATGCCTCCAGACTTTCGCGTTGCATATGAGTGCCGTCGATTTAACCCCTCTTGGTCGCTACTTTCTTCGCTTTCCGCAATGCGATAAAACGAAGTGTATTGGCCGCGGCCCCCTGCAATGCGACGACGAAGTTTAGGGCGAGTTCTTCGATAGTAAGAGCTGCTGACATCTGAACTTTCCGATACGCCATCCCCACCAAAGGAATAGAGACGAGATCTAGGATGGCTTTCAACTGCCCAAGGTTCATCATCGGAACTGGAATCAGAGTCGGAATTGGAAATTGGATTAAATCGGTCAAGAGCCGCTGAGCCGTTTTTGTATTGCATAAGTTGGTGAGGGCTTATCTAAAAGTGAGCGTTAGTATGCAGCACCAGGTGATACTATTCGCAAGCAGGAATATCATACTGTTGTACGCTCGCCACTCTGAAGACGAACAGTGTAGAAAGGGCCTTTGGGGTTCTCTGTATCTAAATTTAAGATCCGATCAATCTTGGAATGGCCTGGGAGATATTCATATTCGTGTATATTGTCAATTGTCGGAAGGACGATTTCGACCATGGTAGATGGTGCTCCAATTTCGAGTTTCTGGGGAAGGTTCTGCTCGGTTGGCTGCTGGGGCCCCCCCGAAGACTGGAAGCTCTTTAGATCATCCATAACACCTGAAATCAAGACATCGGGGCCTTCCGAACCTGTAGACATATGGCCATCGTTTTGCGACACGTCGATCGTGAGGTGAATTGATTGGATTGGACGGACCGAACGATTTGCTGAGCGACTTCTCGCGACCGAGAGGCTCCTGTCGGCTGAAAGATAACTGAGGGTCGTATCGAGAGTATGAAGCGTAAGAGAGAGAGAGAAAGAAGAGAGTATCAAAAAGTCATTGGGGGCGAAACTTGTTGGAAGAAGGATTTCGGGGAAATTGAATGCGAGATAACGAGTGAGAGTGAACGATTCTAGAAGCGAGCGAGGTTTCACTAAACTAGGTTGTTGATGAGCAGAAGAGACACAGGAGCTTAATTGGCAAGACTTTCAGCATGTCAGGTCAACTCTGAGCATTTGAAGGTTGAGCAGTCGAGAACGCGACTTTCAATTTCGCGTTGACTTACTCGCATCGTCCGGCCAATGACGTTTCAGGGTTCTCACCATCTTCGGATAAACAATGTTCCTATCTTATCTTGATAACGCTAGGAAGGTACGACATGATTTCAATTTTTTTTTGTTTAGAAAAAGGAAGGCACGACTTGTCGATGAGAAATCCAGAGTCTCGTGACTTTCGACTTCTGCGTTTTCATCTTCAAAATGGCATGGAGATATTGTCGGGCTCATTCTCTGGCTAGGCCAGTCGCATGGCTTAGCCCGCAGGCAGGAGCTTCCATCCGATTTGCATCTTTGAATTCTGCCATTGGACGTGGCATCCGCAGATCGCAAGGCCCTAGGAATCCGATGGCCAGGGACTCAGATCTCGAAGATCTTGGCCGCCGGCCACGCAAAGATCGGGAATGGCTAAATCAAAACAGGCGTGATAACCCCCCGCGATACCAAAGTGAGAAGAAAGCTTTCAGCAGGACTAAAAACGACACATTCGATAACGTTACCCCCTCCTCTCGACCTAGGAATAAATCGCGCGGCGACAACTTCGATCAAAATACATTCATTCGTACCGGTAACTTTGAGCGGCCAGTCCGAGATCAACACCCCCGCGGACAGCGAGAATCGAAAGAATCACGCCTTGTGGGCATGCGAGGAATGTCTCTTCCGTCAGAAAAAGCCAAAGGCCCAACCAAGTCTCGTGCTCACAGAGCTACTGAGGGGATGCCAGAGCGAGTGAAGGAGCATGTCAAGGTGCCCGACTCAGTACCATATAGCACACCGGCATCGGAATTCATCTACGGCACGGGCGCTGTCGAGGCGGCGATTCGGTGCAGTCGACGCCAGTTATACAAGCTTTACCTCTACCAAGCTGCTGGTGAAGATCTCAATCCTACTAAGATGGCTCTCCGCAAACTTGCTCTCTCTAAGAATATTGAAACAAAACTTGCTTTTGCAGGCTGGGATCGTCTCCTTGACAAAATGAGCGCTGGCAGACCTCACAATGGTTGCGTTCTGGAGGCATCGCCATTGCCAAAGCTACCAGTACGCGGATTCCATCCAGTCTCGACGACGACTGAAGAACACTTTCGGGTTGAACTTGCACCCCAATCACGGGAGGAAGCTGCAGTAAATGGCACGAACGACCGGATTCCCATCATCCAATCGTCCTCCGGGCAGGTTCGGCCGAATGAAAGATACCCCGTCACTTTGCTTTTAGATGGTGTTGTTGATCCTGGCAATATGGGAGCCATCATTCGGTCAGCCTACTTTTTAGGAATCGATGCGATTGTTCTCGCTGGCCGGAACTGTGCCCCTCTGTCCCCCGTGACTATCAAAGCTTCGGCCGGCGCAGCTGAAAATATGACTCTCCTTCATGTTAAGAATGAGGTTGATTTCATTCAACGCTCCAAGAACAACGGGTGGCGCTTCTATGCGGCCGATGCGCCCAGTCCCGGTGCTGAGTATATTGGCCGGGGCACTGGTACAAATGAGTCGGAAATTCGTGCTCTCCCTACCTCGCAAGCACCTAGTGTTCTCATGATGGGAAGCGAGGCGTCGGGTCTCAGTACACATATCAAATCACATGCGGATGCCATAGTCAGTATCCCGGGAGCACGTCACAGTGCCGAGCTTGGTGCGCGGTCCGATCCTGCTCGTATTGACAGTCTGAACGTGAGCGTGGCTGCAGCCCTACTCATGGAGATGTTCTTGCGAACACCGCTCGCAGTCTCCGAGTTGGCAAAGAAGAGAAAGGATCAGATCTGAAGAAAAGTCTGGATCAATTGTAATTATATTGCATTAGCATAAGATACCTCACTTGTATAATATCTATCATAGATTTCCTTTTGGACCACAAGATCATTGCTGATGCTTTACAAGGTGAAGCGGGCAGTGTCGCAGAACGGGGTTTGAATTCGGCATTCAATATCTACTCTACTATAATACAAAGAAGTTCTCAAAATTGAGGCAAAGTCTTTTTTTCTTGGCTGGCGTATAGTTCAAGAAGACATCGAAAATCGCGGAAAAAACGGAACTGCGCTGCGGCAGGTCGACCATCTTTCCTCCCGATCTACCGAATCTCGTCCCCGAAGTCGCGGGGTTGTGGGGAACAGCACCGATTTATCGGTTCTGCGGGGAAAAGACCCGCAAATGGTTCTTCAAAGCTGGAACAAGATTTGCATCTCTTCGATCGAGATCCAATGCTATAAAAAAAGATCCTGTCCCCATGGTCCCCAAAAATTATTCATCAAAATCGACCGTCAGATCTTTTTTCTAGTTTTATGAACTATACCATCGTTATTCGCAATGACGGTATCCACAACCCTTACCACGATCCCTCAAAAGCAGATCCATACGAAGGCATTTGTGGTAAAGGAGCCGAATTCACCATTTGTCCTTAGCGATGTAGTTCTGGATGAAGTCCGAAGCAATGAAGTTCTAGTCGAAATGAAGTATACGGGCCTTTGTCATACTGTAAGACCCACTGGCGTGTACTTCCTTGATATCGCCGATCACATCATTCAAATTTCTAATCAAACTGAATTGTACAGGACATTGTTGTTCAGCAAGGTGCAATTCCTGTTGGTGAATACCCTGCTGTACTCGGTCATGAAGGCGCCGGTGTCATTCGTCGTCTCGGTAGTGCTGTGAAAGATAAGACTTTACGCGAGGGCGATTTAGTCCTCCTCAGTTTCACATCATGTAACGACTGCTCTACCTGTTCTGAAGAGCGTAATGGCTTTTGCCGCAGCATGACTGCCATCAATTTCGGCGGCGCACGGGGAATATCCGCCGCCGATTCTCCTATCAAGTCTACAAGCGGTCAGCCTATCCGAGGGCAATTTTTCGGACAGTCTTCGATGAGCAAATTGGCTATCGTACAAGAGACATCGGTCGTCAAGGTTCCATCTAACGTCACCGAGCTCGAGTTGTCATGGCTTGCTCCTCTCGGCTGTGGATATCTCACTGGAGCTGGTACCGTCCTGAATGTACTCAAGCCTAAACCAACATCCCGATTTGCTATCCTAGGAATGGGTGCAGTCGGAATCGCTGCTTTACTAGCTGCGAAGGCCCAGGGGGTTGAGAACGTTATCGCGGTAGATATCGTTGATGCGAAACTTGAACTAGCTAAGTCTCTAGGTGCTTCACATGCTCTGAACACGAAGAAAGTCGAGTCGCTCGATCAAGGACTTCGTGATATGTTCACTAGTGGAGTGGACCATATTCTTGATACGACTGGCGTTGTGCCCCTGCTTGAATCTGCAGTGAAAGCTCTAGATCACGAAGGAACTCTTGCCATCGTGGGAGTTGCACCTGGCGGGTCATCGCTCCGTATCGACCCCCTGGAATTCATGATCAACTGCAAACGAATCGTCGGCGCTATTGAAGGCTCTTCAAATCCTGCCAAGGTAACACAAGCCCTGTCTGTATATTGAAACTTGATATCTTCTATTCGCTAACAGACTTACTAGCTTATTCCCCAATTAGTCGAATGGTATCAGCAAGGAAAATTCCCAGTCGACAAGTTGGCTCAAATATACGACGCAAATTCTTTAGAGCAGGCATTGGAAGACCTACACAAGGGCAAGGTAATCAAGCCAATCATCAAGTGGATGGATCTTTGATGCCGCCTGAGCTTTTCAATAATAGCTAGCATTCTCATTGATTCGCCAAGCAAATTTTAATAAATATTAGCACTTTGTTTCCAGTACTTCAAAATCATGAATTTTTCAGGCTTCTCCTTGCCGACCTACCAGAAAAAGAATCGGAGTAGAAGGTACAAATAACGCTTGTTCAAATATCAAAACTTAATACAAGTACTACTTCGCCCAATCTGGCGTACAAAGTTAAAAAGCCATCCAGGATGCTTGCATATAGGTGGCCTATTGATCGACTTTGTTTATTGCGAGGCCGTTCAGTGACAACTATGCTGTGTATTGCCAGTCGCTTTCCCTCCATGATTGACTTGCGCCCAAGCCAGCAATGCGCCACAAATCAAGCTTCGCCATATCATTCTGCGCGTGAGACCTTCGCGCCACAAGCCCCAGATAATCCCCAGGCAGGAGATTGCCAGACATACATATCGCAGTAGATTGATGTTAACGGCGACCGAACCCGCAAAGAGAAAGTCCAAGATTGTCTGTAGAATTAGTATCTACGACCTTCAATTCCGTAGCAGAAGTCACGTACTGGTAGCCAACAACACGAAGATGAAAGGAATGCGGATCCTTCAGGAAGAAACGTGATGGCTAATTGGGACAAGCGTTGTGGATGATGCCCATCATGGTCGGGATCACGTTTTGTTGTAGGTTCATCGGAGTTGCATTTGTCGCATGACATATTGGTGAATTCAACAATTATTGTTTATTTCTTGCGAGAATGTAATTGGGTTGGGGAAAAAGGAAATCCTTCAGATGTTCAAGTTGGCGTTAAGTCTTGCCCCTGCGGGATTTTCGCGTCGCGTTCAAAGCAACTCGGCGAAAAATAATCCGTACTCGCCGCAATACAATCACGGACTATGGGCATTTAGATAATTGGTCTTTTATGTATATTCGACCATTATATTTCAATTCTTCGAGTAAAAGTCCGTCGCTTGTATTGCGAGAATTAATCGATTTGGATTAGGAGAACGTTATTGTTCAATTGTCGAATGGTCGCCAAAGATGGTGGAAACTTCAGAGTACAAGAAGTTACAAGTCTTGGTCATTTACTTACCACTCAAAAGGTAAATGTATGGATACATTAAAGAGCCTACAGAATATCGGGGTTTTTACTACACGCTCTTCGTTGTATGTTATATTGGTGGTCGTCAGGTGGTCAAATACTTGTAAGATGGTAGTGTAAATCACGATAACCTTGGAATATCCAATTTGAGGTATAGATAGATCTAGTTATTCATTGGAGCGTATTGTTTTTTATGCAGGAAAGAAATGAACTCGCTTTCGTATTCTTTACATTGAATACTACAGATCTCGAACACTCTACAGTGCTTGTTGTTGCGTTTCCATTCACAAATACTGCGAATTCGTGTGTTGTACTCCGCAGGTGGACTGCGTTTTCGGCCCCAGTGGATGTGGACTCAGCTAAAATCGTAACACCTGCATGACTTATTTGGGTAGGTTTTAAACGTGGGATTTACGAGGGTCCCAACATGTACATACTAAGCATGTGTACTGCAGAATTGGCCCCTCCAGGGGTTGAAGCTGCCTTACAGTGCTCCTGGTAGCATATTCAAGTTTGTCCGAATGAGAGATGAGCGAAAATAGAGACCTTCTTGTATTACCTTGGTCTCCAGATTGTTTTTGAAAATTCTAGCTGAATCATTATATCATGATGAAGAGACTACTAGTAGTATCATCAGATATAGGCAGGAGTGACAATGCATAGACTGTAGGGTATAGGAATAGAAAGAAATTTTATAGGTATAGACCTGAACTTCTCAGGCACTTCGCGCATGGGATAAGTGCGAGCAAAACTAACCTCAAGCCGTGTTTCATACACAGAGAATGCTTCAAATTCTAAAATCTAGTGGACGAGATCCACTGCTCTCACTCCTGGCCCCCAACATTCATCGGGATATGTGGATCTATAGCGAGCGATGGAGAAACACTCGCATTCAATACTCCGCCCATTTCGCAATACGCCGATCGCTGATCCATTCTATGTACAAGATATCCAGGCGTTGGCAAAAAATCACATATAAAATGGATACAATATTTCCCTCAAATTGAGTATTGTATTCAAATTCAATCCATCTTTCCTCCCCATTCCAATTCCTTTTCATTTCAACAAACACCAAAATGCATGGTCTCAGCGTCCTTCTTGCTCTCGCCTCTCCCCTCACAGTAGCAGGCTGGACCCTGACTTGGTACAGCGACGCTAAATGCACTGAGCCACTTGGTCATATCGAGGACGGCGATACAATCAGCAGGGGAGGAGACTTCGATTCGAATGTTGCCTCTTTGATCACCAATTTCGACTCGTCCAAGGGTGAAATGCAATTGACTTCAGACGAGCTCCATATAACTCAAGTCGCGAATGCTGGAGTCTGCATGGATTGGTCAGTTGGTGTATCCCGCTGGTCTTACTCCGCCTCTATTTAAGCAGATGACTCGTATGCCTGGTAAGCTATTCTCCTTGTACTAGCCATGATGGGTTTGAGGGTTTTTCCGGGAATATTGAGCTAACAGTCTACTAGCTTTGTCTATACCGAGAATCTTAAATTCCAATCAAATGCCTACATGCTCCCAATACTCTGCCTGATGGAATTTGTTTTTGAAAGTCGGCTTGTTTCTCTCATACCGCTCGAGTTCAACAACTTCACATCATTCATGTAATAATGGCAACCAGATACTGGCGAACTTTCCTACAATGGAAAATAAATTCAATGAAATAGGTATTTTCAAATTAGAATACTGAATACAAAGAGGTACAAGCTAGAAAAAAGAGACTACATACGTACATAGGGCCAGTGCATCACGTGTTTATGCCTCAGGTATCAAGGCATACCACATAGTTAACCACCTTTCACCCTGTCAAAGGTGAACGATTCCTGAACAGCATTTGGGAATCCGTCACTGTTCGAAATGAGCGGGCAATATCACCCTTCGGATGATAAAGGATCATCAGTGTTATCTGTTCCGGCAAGACAACGTTCCAGGCAAGCTTGTCTGCCATGTCGGCGGCGCAAGAGGAAATGCGACGGTCAATTTCCGTGTAACATTTGCAAAGGATATGACTATGAATGTGAATATGACGAAACATCTCAACATATTTCTCAGAAGCGCAAAAATTCATCAATTCAATCTTCTTACGAGCCGAACGCCAAACATGCAAATAAAGGTCAATCGGACGATCGTTCGAGGCAAGACGCCGGCGACTCTATTCTCCCTGGTGTTTTGGAGCCTTCAAAGGCCCGTTATGTGGGGAGATATTCATCAATTGCGTTCCCGCTCTACGTCGGGTTGGAAGTTCAGGCAACAAATCTTCCCCGTCTGCATTCATTTGCCTATCACACGGGCATTCGGGAAGAGCCACCCTGTGCGGTGCAATCCGAGGTCACAGAACACATTTCTTGGAATGATGCAAGAAGCTTGATTGATATTTATTCGACCATAATCCACCCTGTCTTTGGTTTCATTGATACTGACTTATCTTATAAACGATGCCAAGAGCACTGGCATGGACGGTCGCAAGGAATGGTTTTCGAAGCTATGATCTGTGGAATTTTTGCCTTAGCGTCTTTGTTCAAAGAGCGTATAAACCACGAGTCGGAAATGTGGCTCATGCTACATGCCAAAAAGATTCTCGAGGACTCTGATATCTGTCGTTTTCCTTCGCTTGAACAGCTTGCAGCCTGGATACTACGAACACTCTACCTTCGCTGTACAGGGCGACCACATGTGACATGGCTTGCCAGCTGCACTATCATGCATCTTGTGGAAGCGATCGGTCTTCATCATGCTCCAGAATTTGCCATTCAGACCGGAGGAAGTGACGCACCACATCCAGAGATCTCTCATGCCATGAATCGTATCGCCCAGGTGGCAAATTGTCTCCATATTCTCATCGCTTTCGAATATGGAAGATCAATTTTACCAGTGAATCGACGCGTTCTTGAACACATAGACCATACGAATTGTGGTGCAGATTTGACGCCGCAGCTCTTCCGCCTCATTACTACGTTACCTACGAACCAGCATGTAGGGGATACCACCCTGTTAGGCCAGGAACTCTTCGCAGCCTTGGATAAGATAGCAAAAATCGCTGTTGAACACGACTTTCTTGTGCTATTAAGAACAGATCTTGTCTTGGGCATATATCGTCGGCTTCGCGTCCTAGATTCAAAATTTCAGCATGGCCACTATGAAAATATCATCTCTGCTGGCCTGAAATCTTTGCCCGCAGGCAGAAGATTAGTCAGTCAAAACCAGCCTTGGTGGAACCTTGTGGGATCAGTCTTCCAATTCGTCTGTACTCTTCTCGTCATTGATACACCAGCGAGCTATGAAGCGCTTGTGGACACCATGGATACTTTGGAATTCATAGTTCGAAATTTGGACACTCATTTGGCAAGAGAGGCACTTCTAACCGCCCGCCAGCTCGTCCACGCTTCATTGAACAAGAAGCGAAAAGGAGTGGAGATTCTTGAGCGCGTCGTTGGGACAGAAGCACCAGAAGTCGCCCCTTCACAGACGGCAGATCAAATAGCTCAAGACATGGCATCACTTAGCCCTCTGCTCGCAGCTCAGCTACCTTTTGATTTGGATTTACTCTGGAACTCGGATTTTCAGCTCCCTTTGTGATTAAATACATGATGAATACAGGTTTCTCGAGGCAAATATCTATCACTAGGCTTTCCTGGATCCTCTCCATGTCACTATCATGAAGCAACTGGCAATGACTGAACCAAGACCAGCAAGACCAACACCTGTGTACGTGGCGGCGCGATACCCCTGGAGAAGATTCTCTCCGTCATTACCAACATAATATTCAACTACACCAGCGAAACCTAGACCCATTGAAATGGAGTAGTTCACGACTGTGTTCACAAGCGACCCCGCAACTCCTTGATCCTCTTGCCGCATGGCATTGCTCAGTATCAAAATTCCAGATGGGAAAGACATATCCCTGGGTCGATATTAGTGAGTCATATTAAAATGAAGATTCAATGGTCACTTACATTCCCCATGGGGTGATCAGCATGATCACAAATGCATTTGCCCAGTATATTTGACCAATTGGCATCGATGCCAGCAGAGCTTGCCCTGCAGAGAAGGCCAGCATCGCAAAGAACATGATCACACTTGCTGAAATGCGTCCTAACAAAAGACCCGTAATAACGGCGGCACACGCTCCCGATGCAGAGGCTCCGGCCCATTTAGCTGTCACAAGAAGACCACTATTTCCATCCAGGTCCTCAAGGATGTTATAATAGTAGAACACCACCACCCCAAAGCTTGACCACCCGGCAGCAATGCAGCCAAGAACCCAACCGGTTTCACCTACAAGTACTGACCGGGGGAGAAGTGGGTATGCAGCCTTGCTTTCGATAAACAGGAACAGACCCATGATTAGAATGCCAACAATTAATAACGCATAGGTGTATGGAACTGCCCAACCAGCAACTGCTGCCTGGTTCCAAGCAAAGTTGATCAAGATCAGACCTGAGACGCCTGTGATAGCGCCATATGTATCAAGTCTTTCGAAAGTTGACAAGTCCTCACGAGGCTTCTTCTGCCTTACATATGGGATGGAAACATATCCAAGGATGGCGAATATAAAACAAGTAATTCCAAAGATCCAATAACCCCACGGCCACCAGACTCGCTGTGCGAGTAAGGAGGAGAAAGTTGCACCCAGGGTGAAACCGCCGGGGGCAACAGCTCCGAAGAGACAAAACACCATTCCTTTACATCGACCAGGGGGATATGCTCTTCCAAGTATTGCGACTGCATTTGGCAGAAGTAAAGCTGGCCCAATACCCTGGAAAGCACGACAACAGTCAAAGAATCTCTGGTTCGACCATACAGAGAAGCCTCCCAGGATGGACCAGAGTCCAAACCACAAGAACCCAACAATAAAAAGCAGTCTATGGCCATATATATCTCCAAGTCTCCCAGAAACGAAAATGAAAGACCCAACAGTCAGACTATATGCAGCAGATGCCCAAGAAAGTTCTTTAGGGGTTGTGTTGAAGCTCGCGCTGATATCTTGGAGAGGTGCGATCGAAAGCGACAAACCAGCTTGTGTCATGAGCTGGGCAGCACAGACGACAAAGACAAATATTGCCTCATGGTATGGGCTCTGAGGCAGACCAACGAAAATTGGTTGCTCGTTTTTGGTTTCGGGGTCATCGCTCTGCGAGCCGAGCGTCTCGCAACCCATTGTGTTGTTTATCGCCGCTTCGGTCATGGGTTCTTGAATAAATTTAATAAATATTCACAATATGTGAGTGAGGAATTTACACATGACTTTACCTCGTCTGTAGTCAAGCACTTCAAGCTGTTGCTACTAATATAATGAGTGGTCTTCTGGAACAGGGCTTCAACACACGAGAAGCTGAATATAATAACTGGAAGGATACTTGAAGTAACCCAAAGAAACAAATCAATCGTGACCATCTCCACTATAATAAATCACCCTGAATATCCCGACCTGGCCAGGGCTATTTCTCCGAACTGATTGATAACTTTGAAACTCATCCGCGTGGGCCGCGCGGTCCGCACGGCCCGACAGCCGTTTTGAGCAGTGATCTCGCAGAATAAACCATACAAAGTGTTTTGATGACGCGAGGAAATTGGAGTAGGCTTTTTATTGTAGATAAAAAGAAAATTTCGACTTATGAGGCCCCGAAAATTGGATTTATATATGCTTGTCGCCTGAAACATCATTGATCTTTTCGTGATATCTTCTTTACATCCTCAGGATAGATCCGCAACGCAAACAGCGCGAACTCATCGAGATGGAAACCACGAAAATGCGAGCGCTGCAAACCTCAAAGACCTTTGCAAGCTCTCAACCTGAGCTAAATCTACTTACCCTACCACTGCCACCCTTGAAGTCAGGCCACGCCCTTGTTCGCATCAACTATGCTTCCATTCAACCATCAGACAGATTGAATGCGCAAGGTCTCTTCCCATCTACGATTTACCCCCGGATCCCAGGCCGCGATTACTCAGGAACTGTGTTGGATATTGCAGACAAGTCAGATATCTCAAAGTCATGGATTGGAAAGAGTGTCTATGGGAGTAGTGGCTCGCTTCTTGGCTTCGAAGCAGATGGAACGCACGCGGAGTATTGCTTGATACCACAAGATGCACTCGTGGAGAAGCCCTCAACACTTTCGCACCTCCAGGCTGCGACGGTGGGAGTTCCTTTCTCAACTGCTTTTATCTGCATCAGTAAAGCACAAGTTACGAAAAACGACGTGGTCCTTATTCTCGGTGCAAGTGGAGCTGTTGGATCGGCTTCGTCTCAGATGGCGCGGGCAATGGGCTGTAAACAAGTCTTAACAGCCACCAGACGAAAAGAGTCCAACCCTGATATAATTATCAGCTCAGAAGCCCCAGATGATTCTCTCAGACGGAGCGTGTCCGCACTGACAAATGGAAAGGGTGTCGATGTCGTTATTGACACGATTGGTGACTTGAAATTGATGACAGCTGCTATAGAACAGCTGGCAATGAAAGGTCGCTACGCATGGATTGCGGCACCTAGGGGAGATGCCAACAAGAAAATTTCATTTGATATCTTCCAAGCTTACCGCAAAGAGATCACGATGATTGGGTGTAACTCAGTTGCTCGCCAGGTGGAAGAGACGGCAGATTATCTGCGTTCTTTGAATGCTTGGATTACCCAAGGGAAGCTACAAGCGCAAGCAGAGGCTGACTTCGAGGTGATAAAATTAGAAGAGGCTATCACAAATGGATACAGCAAGATGGGACAAAAGGTGATCATTGATATGTCATGATAGTAGTAGACTAGCATAATTGTATTCATTCATAATGTTTTCGCATAATCAGATTCCGGTAGTTCGTTGTAAGATGATGACCCAGGAAATTATAGGCAAAATAATCAAAAAGCACAGCCAGACGGGAATAATGAGTAGCATGAGATGCCTGTCAGTGACAGCCTCGAATATATGCAGATTGCGACATCGATATTCGTCTCTACTAAGATGGCGGAGAAAGATTTTGATGGAGTTCCTTTCTTTGCACAGCACCAAAGCGAAGATTGCCTACATCAAATACCTGAAATGACTCGGAATTAATATTAATACATCTTCAGAGGGTGTTGGGCTCGTTTTACCGCATATATTGCCTTCAAGAATGTATCACCCAGTATGTCCATAGTCATCGAACCACGACTTTGAATACCGCCATAAACATACCCTGATTTTGCTTGAGCAAACCCCAAATCCTCTTTCTGTACGACGAATTGCTTATCACCAACAGCGAAAGAAATCACAGGCAAACCGTCCGCCGGGGTGTCTGATGGGTAGATATAACCCTGACTATCATGATCATAGACGGCACCCTCTATCGCATCATAGATAGCCTTACAGGTCTCATCGTCTACTAACACCAAAGTCGTACCGGTGTCTGCAATAGCTTTGTTGCCAGAACGCGTAATGGATTTACCATTCACGGTAGCTGAGTCTGAATCAAATAGCCAGAAGCCCTGACTTTTATCAATAGGCGTGTAATAGATATCTTCACCCGCATCTTGAACAGTGTCTTGATCAATATAGCCAAATGTGTAGAAAGACTCGCCTTTATCGGGCTCATTTGCATCCCTCCATGAGCCCAACTTAGCTGTGAATAGAGCACTGGCCTTTGAGATATCAGACTGAGTGATAATATTTTCCACGGGAGTAGCGACTGCGTTGGGCTTCACAGTATTTATGTTGCTAAATGCGAGACCTAGAAGACCATCACCTGCGCCACTTGCAAATTGTTCTGACATACTGTCGGCCAGTTCAATCGCCTGGGCTTTGACGACCACACCTCCAAGATTCACATCATCATTACCCACTATTCCTGCCGCAGATGATCCGTCTCCATAGGAGATCCTCCAGGTTGATCCATCTTTGGTCTTGAAAGAACTTGATTTGCTTGGGTCAAAGACACAGTGGCCCTTATGCTGCGAGATTGTGACCGATGGCAACTTTGTTGACCAGACCTTGGCAACTGTCAGTGCTGAAACAGGCTAGTATATTTTGAAATTAGCAAATTCAAATAGGATCAGGCTCACCCAAAGATCTGCAGATCCAGTATCGAAGTCGAGACTCAAATTCTGTGCTGGTGTTCCAATGCCGACTACTGCCAAGTACATCGCGTCGTTCTGCACGTCGTCGGCACCAACTTGGCCAACCTGGTCATCGGCTTGCTTCTTCTGCAAAATCTGGCGGGCGTGAGCGCGGCCTCCAATGGGTTTGGTTGTGAATTGTCGACCGGTTTGTTGCATTCGTGTACCGATAAAGTACGGGCCCTCTTTGGTCGGGTTAAAGCCGTACTTGCGCATTGCATAGACGTAGGACTTAGTGCCCGACTTTTGATAACGTGGATTAGGGACAACTCTGATTCTTGTTGCTGGCATTGCGAGGGACTTCAATTTGCGAGGCTGGCGAGTAAATTTCGATCTGAGGAACTTAACGATAGACATCCCGGGGAGCCTTCGCTTTATGAATAAATCTGGCTTTGTGCTAGTCGTTTGAAGTGTCTCAGGTTTATCTCGCGTCACAGAGTATCAGGTATATGATCGACTGGCTCCACTAGGGCGTAGGTGGCTTCAAGTTTGATTAGGCTGGTCTGATCGTATTTATATGCCAATGATAACGATTCATTGTGTTCAAGCCTTGTTGGGGGACCATCACTTTCGTCATCGCAGGTGACAAGGGAGTTAGCGCATATGAAGTTATCCATCGACGATCGGTTGAAGTAGCATTCAAGGCGCCGATCGGCACTCTCTTGAGTGTATCAGGTGGGACATTCATGATGTTCAAGGGCCACAGGACACATTTGAACTTGAAAAACTCATAACACATAGCAGAATTCCATAATTTTCTATTTGATTTGCCATTCCAAGATTACACGGTATAAAATGAACTGTAAACGCCGGTCTTCCAACCCAAGCCCACACCTCCCTGAAATAGCAAACTAGTACAGTAGAACAAAGATGACACCCATAAAATCGCTTTATTTCTTTCGACCCTTAGATTTGGGCGCATTCGAGACGCTTGCCGCCCGTGAGGTTGATGTCGATGCGGGCTTGCTGGCACTCTTGGCTGGCTTGGTTTGCTTTGTCTAAATCAACGATTAGGATACTAAGAAATTGATGGTGAGTTGTCGCTCAAGTGGCTGAAACTTACTGTAGTACCATTCTTAGCCCGCTTCTTTACAGGCTGGACCGTGTCTTCATTCTCCTCATCTTCATCCCGGTCACGGCCACGGCCTTTGCCTTCTCCATTGGCCTTACTTTCGGGCTCAAATTCCTTTGCAATAGTGTTCAGCAGAGTGGTGCATCGTCTGCCAATCTCTACAGGAGTACGGCTGAGGAAGAACCAGTCGAAGCGGAAGAGAGGCGAATCGCGAACCTCGTCCCGGATCTTTTCGTAGAGTCCATCGCCTTCAACTCCGTACTTGTCAAGCATGACAAGGAGAAAACGGTCCTCCTCTTCGGTGTAAACCTTTTTATTCGTGGTGGAAACGGTGTAATTGATCTTGAGCTGCTGCAGAGGCACTCGGTACATCTCCATCTTCTTGCGTAGCATCTTGCGCTGGTGGTTCATCTTGCGCAGCTTCTCCTCTCCTTGATCGATGACACGGAGGTACTTGGGGTAATCCTGAATTTCGGTGTACCGACGCCAGAAAACCTCCGCGTATTCCTCAATCTCATCTGGTTCTTTGCTATCAATCTCAGTCGCGATTCCAACATAGTCCGTGCGTCCAAACTTCGCTGATCCGTTCACAAATTGTTGGAAGTCACGACGGTTCCAGTGAGAGAATCCTTCTTCGGACATGCGAGTTTTCTCGGCTTGCTCCTCCTCGGTAAGAGGCTGAGCATTGTCGATCTCTTGTTGCTCCAGATCCCGCTCGGCTTCACGCTCACTAAGCTCTTCTTCTGGGCCCTCGGGCAGTTGGGCTTTGTAGCCGATTTCCTTGTGGAAATAAGCTGTCTCCTTCTCTTGCAACTCCTGGAGACCCGGGGGGAAGAATTGCCAGTCATGGACACTGATTTGCTTAGGTGCTCGAGGAACCTTGGGCTTAGTGTCGGCAGTCCGCCCACCCGTGGCCAAAGCCTGACGGTAATATTTGTCGATCGAGTAGAACTGTTCTTTGCGCTCACGTTTGGCTGGGTTGATCCAAGTCATGCCGATATCCTTCTTCGGGGCTGTAAACTTTTGCCCGTTCCATTCGTAGGCACTTTCGGAGCTGAATTTTTGGAGATCATCGATACCAAGCTTTTCGTATTTCTTGTTTAACTCCGCTGTTCGCGTTTCGCCCTTTGCCAAGATGGCATCGATATCGTCAAGCGAAAGACCGTCGGATTGATCAGCGCCATCACCTCCAGGTTTCTCGTTGAATACATTGGCAGCACCATGTTGAATCATGCCAAGAAGATCATCCTTCGAAGCAGCTTTACTGGACTGCTGAGCGCGACCTTGTTGGATGACAAGCTGATCGAGACGCAATTTTTGCGCAGCTCGTTCAAGAACCTTTTCTTCAATGGCATTTTCCGTAACGAAACGGAAGACCTTGACTTGCTTGGTTTGCCCAATACGGTGTGCACGGTCCATGGCCTGTAGATCGGCCTGAGGGTTCCAATCACTATCAAAAAGAACGACAATATCGGCAGTGGTCAAATTGATACCTAGACCACCTGCGCGGGTGGTGAGCAAGAAGATGAACTTTTCAGAGTCGGGTTTGTTGTAGTCATCAATCGCAGCAATACGATCTTCGTGAGCCGTTGTACCATCGATACGACAGTAGTTGTAATCCCGGAACACGCAGTAGTCTTCCAAGATGTCGAGGACACGGCTCATTTGTGAGAAGATGAGAACTCGACTGCCATCAGCTTGCATACGTTTAAGCAGCTTATCCAAAATGGCCATCTTGCCAGAGTTGAATACAAGATGCTCATCGGTTGTATATGGCGGTCCAGGTTCCGCTCCCTCAAATAGATAGGGGTGATTGCAGCATTTCCGCAGCTGCATGACAATATTCAGCAGACGAGTCTTAGATTCTCGTTTCCCTGCTGCGCCGTTTACAGCGTCGATATCCTTCTCCAAAATCTTCTGATACCATTTTCTTTGCATATCAGACATTGGCACGTAAAGATTCAATTCCTTCTTTGGCAGGAGACTCTTCTCGACATCACTCTTCACACGTCTCAGTAAGAATGGGCGTAGAACGCGATGGAGTTGCTGGACAACTGTATCTTGGTCCGAATCCTGGGTTGAGAACCATTGATCAAATGCCTCTGAGTCACCAAAGACGTCAGGCAGTAAAAAGTTGAGTAGAGCCCACAGCTCATGCAAATTGTTTTGTAAAGGAGTACCAGTAATCAAGAGGCGATTGCGAGAGTTGAAGAGACGGATAATCTGGGAAAGCGATGATTCCTCGTTTTTAATCCGGTGAGCTTCGTCGATGATGATATACTCCCATGGCAGCTTTTTCAGGGCGGATTTCTCTCGAAGGATCATTTCGTAACTGGTAATACAAACGTCAAAGCTTTCGTCGGCCAGGCGCTCAGTGATCAGACGTTGACGCTCCTCTTTGTCACCTTGGAGAACTATAACGTCGATTTCGGGTGTCCACTTGGCAAACTCTCGCTTCCAATTGTCTAAAGTTGACTTGGGCACGGCAACAAGGTGTGGTCCAGGGATGCCAGAAACGTATCGAAGATATCCCAAGAACGAAATGGTTTGCAAAGTCTTTCCCAGACCCATTTCATCAGCCAGAATACCGGAAATACCATTTTCATGCAGCGAGACGAGCCAGTTTAAGCCTGCAATTTGATAATCTCGAAGCTCGCCTTGGATAAAGGCGGGAGACTCCCGGAAAACCGTCGTGGTATCACCCCCGCTGCGCTCGTCTTGCAGAAGTTCGGCATCTTCTTCCTGCTCGGTTCTGCGGCGTCTATCACCACCGGCACCGCCCGAGCGGGCAGATCCTTTACGGGCCTTTGCCTCCTTCTCCGCATTTTGTCGGTCAATTTCAGCCATGATCTCCTTGATATGCGGGTTCGGGTTGGTTTCGATAAAGTGACGGAACAGATCGGTGAGACCAAGAAGGTATCGGAAACGTCGAATAGAATCATCTTCCTATTCATAGAGTCAATCATTGCGATGCTCTGAGAGTTTCGTCTTTCAGATTTGATGGTTGAATGCATACCTTAGATTCGTCTAGGCGGCCGTGCTTCTTCCCAAGGATACTCTTTCGCAATTGTGTAGCCTCAGAGCGGCGACGTCGACCATCTTCTGTAGCGTCGCCCGCAACGCTGCTCGCTGTTGTGTTGGGATTGGTATCGGAATCCTATCCACACAAAGGGTTAGTCTCTCGATTCTTGGGTTCGAGGCAAATCTCGAGCGGTTTTACCGTGTACTCTGGGGTATCTTGGTGGCTCTGTAGGGATTATGAGGGTCAGGCTCCAACACACTCGAATGAAAATGCGATAGCTGGGGCAAAAAGACAGGATCGAGGTACAGAATCACGTACCGTGAGCGCGTCAACGGGTACCGATGGAACGGTATCATCGATGGCATCGGTCATTGGAGTGTCCGCTTGGGACGGGGAATCGGTGGCAGCTGGAGCCATGTCGTTTATCCTGCGCGCTTTGCGCAACTGAACACCGAAGAAGCACGTCGATATAAAGTTTTGAGCGTGTAGCTCCTGTGAAGGGTCCTCGAAAGCTGGATGGCCTTAGTCAGGCAGTGTAGCAAGTACAATTGAGCTTCCCAAATATGATACACGCGTGTTTCTTTGAAAGTTGGAGATGGTGGAAAAACCGCGGTGGGCACTCGGCGGACGATTTGAGAGTGTCGAAGCGCAAGCGCAAGAGAAAGCGCGCCGAAGAATAGGAAGGCGCGGCCAAGCAGCACGCGCTGATTGGACCGGAGCTTAGCTCAGCAGATGAGTCAGCGAGGAGTGGGGGTCACGTTACCGGGCCAGTCACAAATCGGTCTGTGCACATCGAAAGGATCATCTGCAGCCATCGGGCCTTCAACTTCTAGTAAACTCCAGTAGTTCCTCTAGGCTCTACATATACTCCGGTGATTAACTTAGTTGGAGTCAGCACCTAGTCATTGCCACCTCGAGTCGCAAATTTCATTCTTTTGCTTTATTGACTTGGCTCGACTCGTGATTTTTGGTTCTCTCGAATTCTTTCGTTGTTTGACTGTCCCGGCGGTGCAAAATTATTTGGTCCTTTAACCGACCGCCCAAACAACACTTGGCCACCTTGGACCCAACAATAGCAGCAGCAGCTCCTTTCACCTTTTCAGCACCAATCTTACCCGGTGTCAAACGCCAGAAACTTCCACCATGGATTCTATGAGATCGTTGAACACTTCTCTGCCGAGCTCCACACCCCGCCCTCAGCCGCCGGAGCAACTCCTTCAGTCTTTCAAAGCGGCTGCGTTGTCTGTTACCAACCTCTATAAGAACGCAGTTTGTGAGCAAGCACAGGCCAGATCAGCTGGATATCAGGAGGCTATCGAGGATCTACTGCATTTCCTTGACCGGGAGAACCTCGGCCTCGGCGACGGCGAGGGCTGGAAGGTCCGCCAATGGGCAACGGAGAAGTGTGATGGAACTGCATCCCAAACGGGTGACGAGGATGAGAGAGGAGATATCGACAAGCGCGATCGAAGCTCAACGCCTGCCACTGCTCGCAAGGAACCTCCAGCATCTGATGCTACACCCCGCCAACCGCCCGCATCCGCACCTCCTTCAACCCCTCGAGCGGAAACCTCAACCACCACCTCGCAAACCCAAGAAGCCACCACCACCTCTCCTACCGTCTTCACATTCACAGCTGGTCCGACATTCCCACAATACCAAGATCTCGACATGGACGTACAGTCCTCAGATAATTCTACCCCGCCCTCACAAGATGGCGCGCCTGTTAGCGTATCCGTCATGCCACGAAATGCTCGCCAATCTCACCGCCACAACAACCTACCTCGTCCCAACCAACGGTCTGCTACAAGGGAACCCCCTTCCAGTTTAGGATCAAAGCGAAAGTTTACATTCCCTGACTTCTTTGACTTGTCCGGAATGGCAAATGGGAAAGACAACATGTTTGGCGGGGGGAAACGTGGCCGGTTTAATTAAAGAGCTGCGTACAGGACTATACGACGTTGATGAAGTGACGAATATTCCGTTCCGGTTGTCATGAAACGGTCAGGTAGATTCCGGGTGCTTTTTTATTTGGATGCACACTAGGGAGGAGAATTCTTGCATATGATTTCGCTGCATTATCCGGGCTTCCTTGGTCCTTTCTTCTTTCTTTCCTTGTGTTCCTTTCTTTTTTCTTTTTTCTCTTATGGTACCTTTCTTGATACATTTGTCTTGGTTCTCTTCTTTTTTCTACTACTTCTTGTCTTTTGGATTTGTTATGCAGCATATAGAGGATTGATGGATATACCCGAATGGCAGCTATCATTAGCTTGTGATAGTATAGCAAATAAATATAGTACAAATTCCTTTCGAAATCAAATCTTGTCCTTGCAATAATACAAAGTTGCCTCTATGTTGATCTAGGTCGACTCATCCAAGGTAAGGCGTTTTATTAATCGTATGATTGGGGTCTGCTAATTCATCGGCGATCTTTGCTCGGGGTATGGCATGATCAGTTGAAGGCTCGCCAGATGCCTGCCCCAATTAAACTAGCAGAGATGGTGGCAATGCCGAGGCGCCGTGAGCCCATTTTGTACTTTGTTGGGCTCTGCATAATTGTTTTCTCTTGCTTTCGCAGATTGTTCATGCCGGTATAGTAGCTGTAAACACCAAGACCGATGAACGCACCAGAGCCTGGCAAATGGATATCAGTATATATTTCAAGGTTTTCTGACATTCTTCGTAATTTTTGTGTTAAAACATAAAGAAGCGTACCCATCACTTTGCAAGACATGCAATCTTCGAATTTATCCTCCGCAAGCGCTTGTTTAGCATCCTTGGGCTTGATGTCCCAGCTGCGATCGTCTGACGAGGATGCCATTGCTAGGAAGTTCAAGAATTACAACTTCAAAATGCTTCTGGGTAATGATAAGATGCAGCAGTCTCCCCGAAGCAAAAGTTTGAAGGCCGGTAGAAGCTCACAGACGTGGCTCACGCGGCAGCTACTGCGCCGATAGTAAGTAATCCAAGGCGGGGCCCGGTGGCAGAACTCAGCTTAACATCAGCTATACAACTCGGTATCGTTTGTCCCAGTCAACTAGTCACCATGAGCGGCGAGATCGATGCCGTCTACGTATATGACGAGCACAAGTGAGATATACCAGGAAACATCCTGAGAAGAAGTATACTAACGGGCTCAGTGTCCCTCTGGTCGAGCATGTCTATAGATCCCGCCCGCCCTCGGCCGCCGCCATCTTGCCCCTCTACCTAGCCCATGCCGCTCCGCGACCTTCATTGATGTACCTTCCGGGTACTACGCCAGCTGTGACCGTCTTTTCTATTGTTCAATCGAATCTTTTGTTCCTGGCTGTCACTGAGGTTGACACGGAACCACTCTTGGTGTTGGAATTCCTGCATCGTGTCGTGGACGTTCTCGAGGAATTTGTTGGCGCTCCATTGCTTTCAACAAAGATCCAAGCCAATTATGATATTGTCGCTCAACTTCTTCATGAGATGTGCGATGCTGGTATAGTGTGCAATACCGAACTCAATGCCTTGCAAGAGGTTGTTGAGGTGCCCGGGTGGATGGGGAAGCTGCTCGGAGGGATTACTGTGCCTGGGTAAGTTCTTCGCGCGCAATTAGGATACGAAGAGTGAAGGCTGATGGATTTGGGGCTTCATTTATAGATCTGGTGCGCCCAATATTGGAACAAATAACCCTTTAAAGCAGTCGCTAGCAGTGAAAGATGCATCCCAAGGACCCGCTATTCCATGGAGACGACCGGGGGTTCGACACACATCGAACGAGCTCTATGTTGACATTATTGAATCTCTTTCCGTGACGATGGCTCCTTCAGGGAGAATTCTTTCAGCCCTAGTATCCGGCACCATTGCATTTACCGCGAAGATATCGGGCGTGCCGGACCTTCACCTTTCATTATCCGCCGCTGGTGGGCAACAGGCACTTGCTCGCAAGATAGAGTTGCCAGTATTTCATCCATGTGTTCGACTTGCTCGTTGGAGGGAACGACCGGGGGAAATTAGTTTCGTGCCACCAGATGGCAGGTTTGTCTTGGCCGGATATGAAGTGGATCTTCTTCCAATCGACCCGGATCTTGATGAAGCACCGAGTCATATGGAAAAACTATTTCTACCTGCGATCGTGGATATTCGAAAATCATTGGGAGCAACCGGGTCGGATTTCGAGGTCCGGTTGACCCTGAATACTAATTTCCCAGGTCAAACCTCATCGACACGGCCTTCAGCTTCACGCGGTGGGTCTGGAAGCTCAACGCCCTCCTTCCTGGGCAGCGGTGGAAACTCGACTGGGCCCACCCTTGAAGAAGTCGTCGTGAGCGTACCTATCTCCAAGTCTGTACGCCATATTACAGATATGCAAGCTAGTCGTGGTGACGCGCAATTCTCCCCGAACACCGGCTTGCTTGAATGGAGAGTCCCGACAAACAAGGAAGCAGGAACCATATCAGGCACTGCTACATTACGTTGTACTGTCGCAGGCTACCCATCAATTGACGATGACCTTGAAGATGGACTCGAAGATGCTGATGAGGATGCCAACGCGAATCTGCTTCAGGGTTATTATGAAGCCCCAACATCTTATAATGACCCATCGGCGGGTACACCTAGAAAGATGCGTGATCCTTCAAAACGGAAGAAGAAAAAGAAGAAGTCTTCCAAGAAGTCAACCAAGGCAGCCGCTGCATTGTCTGAAGAGGCTGGTGATGTGCCAGCAGAAGATTTGCTGGAACCACCAGCCAGAGATAAAACACCTTCACCGAACCAATCCAAACCTCACACTCCAACTCCTCAATCTCAACCCAATCCATCAACGTCATCCTCATTGCCTACGTTTTTTGAACCATCATCGACACCTCGCCCTACACCCCGGCGGACAAAGGCTCAAATCAATGCCAATCTCATGCCGAACTCCGCGTCGGTCTCATTCTCCGTACGAGGATGGCTTCCTTCGGGAATTAAAGTGGACAGTTTGAATATCGATCAACGACGGAGTCGTGGTTTGGGAGAGAGTGTCAAGCCATACAAGGGTGTTAAATACCTTTGTGTGTCTAGGCGTGGTGTTGAGCGGCGGTGTTAGTGGATATAATGTCTTCTTGGTAGAAGGGCTGCATGAGTAACGATATAACATTCACAATATATGCCAAAAGATGAGAATTTTCAATATTATACAGTAGCAGCGTAAGGGAGATGGCTACCTAGTAGATCATAAATCGTGCCAGTGATCTATAGATCCATGTCTGTTCAAATCTTGAATTCAGCCATGGATTTGACGATCTCCGATCATTAATCATGAGCATGATGTACCTTCAAGGTTGAACGACTCAGAGGCTTGGCATAGATTAGAGAGTTCCAGCCCCGCAGTAAATGATTCAAAGGGCTTTCCACTGCCTATGCATCAAACACCAGACTCAATTTTCATTGGTCACATCTTGTACAATTTGATAATTTTTGGCTGGCTCCCCTTCTGGAAATGCCTCTCGAAGAGATATAGTCGTGATTGGACCTGACTCGTTCTGGGCGAACCAAGCTTTCCAAGATAAGTCCACGAGATGAGGTGCAGTTCCATGACCACGGGCAGCCGCGCTTTCAACGACCTTCATGCACCAACTAAATTTCTCCAGGACTCCAGAAGTGCAGTAAAACTGAGACGCGGCACAAAGAGGAAATAAAGTCACATGAAGCCCTGAGACCTTCATATGATCGCCCACACAGTATCGCATAGCTCGACATACTTCATCGGCATAGGAGGTCGTTTCCAAATATTCTTCATCTTCAAGCGGGTTTGTGACTGTGCTGAGGACTTCTGAGGGTATGTTGCTCTCGGGGTGGGAGAGAACGAACCTTTTTGCACTGGCGATCGATGGATAGAGAAGGATCAGTCCGGCCCAATAGTAGAGGTGCAATAGTACGCAGTCGAAAGTGAGGAAGTGATATGTTACTCCAAACAAATGTTCAGAAGGAGGCATATCAGAACTGAGAAATTCTGGAGGGGGATCTGCCGAAATTCCATCTGCCATATGATGGTCTGAATACCATTCGAAGAAGTGATTCTTAGTTTTCATGCAGCTCTGTAGTAGGTCCAGACATGCACTAAGATCGGAAGAATCTAGGGTGCTCAGTCTTGCAGCGAGGGGCGACAGTTCTGCAAAGATCCTGAGTATTTCTGAAAAGGGCGTTCCATCGGTGGCCTCTGCCAAATACTTGAATTCGTCCGGCTGTAGATTTCTCGCGGATGATGATTGTATCTATAATGTACTTTCCCGTTAGAACAGCGGATATTTCCCGCGGTCCAAAGAGCACAGTGACATACCGTTCGCAATTTTTGATATCTTTGATATATAGGTCCCATTAGAAGGTTATCACTGGTTTTCCGGCGATAATGTTTCAAAATTGTGTTCAGGCCTTTTATATGCGCAACCCACGGCCCAAGTCCATTCGGACAATAATAACTCTTTGAAACAGGATATATATCAGCAGAATGTTACAAGATAAAGCTGTCACGTTAATCTTGAAGACTCTCTCTCATACCTCGATCTCTTGAAAAATGACAGCGGTATAAACGATGTCCTCATTGAAATTGTCCCGGGAGATCATATTTGACATGAGTCGTATAGCACCATTATAAAGCTGAAGTCCATATTTGAACATACGTGTGTCATGATAGACCTTCCCAAGATAAAGGCAAGATATAGAAGACAATGTCTTATCGAGCATTTCGGACTTATATGGGAGCCTCAAGAATCCTTGTACGAGGTATCGCCACAGATCGACACCTGACACGTCCATATGCGTAGGGAAGTAACCCTCAATATACGCTGCAAAGAACTGGTCACGCATGGCTGGTGCATGAGAAACATGATTTATAGATGCAGAATGTTGTGCACGACTATTGCGCTGAATTGGACCCTTCGACGTAGTCTTCTCATCCTGTAAAGCAGAATAATTGATGAAAACTCCATGTTTTTCGTACCCGAGACACTGAATACCCCGTTTGATACATCGGTTGCAGTCTGGCTTCCCTTGATCGCACTGATTGCCAATGTTGCATTAGCATGTAAGTAAGCCGGGGTCATTGAAACCAGTCCCGACCTTGATTCTGCGCTTCTTGCACGTCCAGCATCCTTTGGACTGCCAAGGGATGCCGCCCCTTTTTACCATTTGGCCAAGTAATCTGGGACGAGTGATTTGTAACAGCAGACTCTGCCAAAAGCTACGTAGGCTCGAGAGATTGTCTAGTCGTGAACGAGGGGACCTTTACTCTCGAAGTTGGGGGCTAGTTAAATGTTGATGCCTCAGGCAACTATTGTCTTACAATCAAGTTTCGGTCGCACTGCCCAACAGAGCCTAAGTACAAGAAACCATAATGTATATTAGTGTCCTACATTAGACTAGCGATGCCTAAAGATACACGTTGATATACTGGTATATCCTGGCAAATCCCAGAATTCGGGGCAAGAATGACGCCGACTACTTAGTCTAGGTAATAATGTCAAAGTAGACAGACCATCGAAGTACAGGGATGTTATACTGTAGTGCAGAGTAGTGTACTATCCACTACTAGAGTACCTACTAGGATAGGTATCCTGTGCTAGGAGCAGGAGCTCGGTGCTAACTGAGCGCGAGCTTAATTCTAGATGCTTTCTTCATCGTGGGTCATATTTATTGATTACTATTGCCTAATTACTTCGGATACTTCTGACATCTTGGCACTCTGGGCAAGATTGAGTCAGACCTTGAAACAAGACCTTCAAAATGGAACTAAGCTATTCCCGGCGGAGGAGGAAACTAAATTCCGCTTATTCCCTCGAAATAAACTTAAAGTGGGTTTCCAAATGAAGAATGGAAATCGAGATTCGGGGAAAAGATCTTATCACCGCATCTGAAGGATCTTCAATTAGGGTTATGGTGACACGCCGACGGGAAGATCTCAGATCAGGTAGAACTTCAATATTCATAATTAAGGGCGTAGAGAAGGTCAAAGTTACTATAATTTAGAGATAATGTAGATGAATTTATCATTTACAATGATTTATAGAGTCTCATGGTATAGTATCTACATGAAGAGATTTGCTCATCGGCCTAACAGCATAACGTTAGGGCTGTTTGTCATCCACTGAGGCTGTCGGAGTCGGACAAATCCATCATCTTTTGATTGCTGGAACCCAATGATATCGTCGGAAAGAGACGCCATCAATCGAAAAATACGAATGATTCATAATCCATTTAATCGCTACCAGATCTCTCATTGGTTACTTTAAAATATCTTGCAATTTTTTCTCTCTAAGCTACTGATTTATAATGACATTTACCTTTTCGTGCTTCGGACTTAGTCAAGTTAAGACCTAACGCAGGCATAACGAAATCATGGAAGACGATGGATATCAAATAAATGAATACATATATAGACTATGTCGATTTCTTCAAATTAATATTCTATCTCTCATCAACAATTCCATTCTCAGGATTCAAAGGGTTAAATCCCACACCGCGACATAGCTCACTTGCAAATCCAAGTGCATTTGTCAGTCAAGATTTCTGCCAAATAGACCCACCCTGCGCGATCGACCCAATGGCAGCTTATATTCGCGATGCCCCCTTTGGGCAATTGGTGCGTCTCGTAACAAAGAACAAATATTTTCAATATCCAGAAGAAAAGCCCGATTTCAAACTACCAGAGCCATGGGTGAAATTGATGAATGGCGCGGAGATTCAAGCAGATGAGACAATTGAACAACCATCATCCAATCAAAGTACGGACGAGGAGAGTCCTGCTCTCAGTCATACTTCAACTCTCAACACTACATCTTCTACAGAAGCCGGCGTCGAAGCGCAGGAGAAAGATGAGATTGAACGAGTCAAGTCTGCGCCCATTGTCCCTGTTCGCACAAAAGAGGGTGCTATTCTCGTCGACTGGTACTATACAGACGATGCAGAGAACCCGCATAACTGGTCCAACTCCAAGCGTGCAATGATGACCACTCTAATCTGTTTATACACATTCGTCGTGTACACCACTTCGGCCATCTACACCTCATCACTAGCGGGTGTTATGGAAGAATTCAATGTCAACACTCTCGTTGGCACACTTGGTCTGTCTCTTTACGTTTTGGGATATGGTGTTGGGCCGCTGGTTTTCTCTCCCTTGAGTGAGATTCCCATCATCGGACGAAACCCAGTCTATATCATTACCATGTTCCTCTTCGTCATTATATCCATTCCAACTGCCTTCGTGGGTAACTTCCCTGGTCTGTTGGTACTTCGCTTTCTCCAAGGCTTCTTTGGCTCTCCATGCCTTGCTTCCGGCGGTGCCTCGATCGGCGACATGTATAGCCTCATTTCTCTGCCCTATGCCATGATGGCCTGGGTTTCTGCCGCTTATTGTGGACGTAAGTCATCCAATTTCCTCAGCTTTAAAACTCACACTGGTGTAGAATCATACTAACGACGAAATAGCGGCACTCGGTCCCCTACTCAGTGGCTTCGCTGTCCCAGTCAAAGGCTGGCGCTGGTCCCTTTACGAATCAATCTGGGCCTCTGCCCCAGTCTTCATCTTGATGCTCCTCTTCCTCCCCGAGACAAGCAGCGCAACTATCCTTCTCCGTCGCGCCCAGCGCCTCCGAAAAGTCTTCAATGACAACCGATTCATGTCCCAATCCGAAATCGACCAGCGTAACATGCGCATCTCAGACGTCGCCGTCGACGCCCTAATTAAACCATTGGAAATCACCATCAAGGATCCAGCCGTCCTCTTCGTTCAAGTCTATACTGCCATCATCTACGGCATCTACTACTCATTTTTCGAAGTCTTCCCCCTCGTTTACCCGGTCGATTATGGCATGAACCTTGGCGAAATCGGTCTCGTCTTCTTGTGCATTCTCGTCGCCTGCATTCTAGGCGTCGTCACATATGCCCTCTACATCCACTTCTGGATGAACCCACGCATTGCGCGCTTCGGCTTCCCAGCCCAAGAAGCCCGTCTAATTCCCGCGCTGCCGGCTTCATTTGGTCCGACAATCGGCCTCTTCCTTTTCGCTTGGACGGCTCGTGCATCTGTTCACTGGATCGCGCCTACGATTGGAATCACTATCTACGGCGCTACTGTCTTCATCGTTATGCAGTGTGTCTTTGTCTACATCCCGTTGACATACCCCATGTACGCTGCCAGTCTGTTTGCGGCAAATGATTTCTTCCGCAGTGCTCTTGCATGTGGTAGTGTCTTGTTTGCCCATCCATTGTTCGGCAACTTGGGCGTTGCTAGGGGTGTCAGTCTTCTTGGAGGACTGAGTGTCATTGGTATTATTGGAATCTGGCTGCTTTACTTCTATGGTGCTCGACTTCGAGCTCTGAGTAAGTTTGCCGTTTCGGAATAAACTCGGTATACATGCGTGTGAAGTACTACGTAGTACTTGATAATATTTCGGCGAATACGGAGCATTTACTGGTTTCTTAATTAATTTTTGTTTATTTAATTTTTGGTTAGAGGGGCGACGATCAGATTGAAATTGCATGTGGATTCAACGCTAGACGGCTAGATAGCTTAATGGGTTCATGATCAGCAATTACTTTGAGGCTAATTTCCTAGTTACACAATCAAATAATTTCAAAAATATCCACTTCCTCCCCTTTTGCTCAATTTTGAGTCTCACAGCTTCGACGTGCGACGCTCCAAAACTTGGAGGACAAAGTAGGCAACTACACTTGAGTTAGAAAATGATCGAAATTCTTGCAAAATGTGTCTTTGAGGGATATGAACGCCAGGTAGAGGCAAATTCACTAAAGATTATGCTCTTGGATGTGTTTGTGTTTGTGCTTGTGATTTTTTTTCGCATCCGCAGTAGCAGCGCAAGGTAAATGTAGAGATATAAGAAAAAGGAGGATGAGAGAATGACGGGTAGGCCGAGACCAATGATAAAGAAGACAAAACGGAGCCAACATCTTAGAACAGGGGTATACATGATTTGGTGATTAAAGGATTCTTGGTGAAGGAAAAAGGTCTCGAGTCAGAAGAATGGCCTCGATGGATTCATAACCTCATTTGAATCCTTTCCTGAGAAAGGGAAACAATTCTGAAGCAATGTCTCCAAGACGAAGAGAAAGAAAAAAGTAGGAAAGAAAATGTTGCAAGGACAGGTATCTCAAGCGTGAAGATCAAAAACGTAGATCATGAAAAAAGATGACAAGAAAAGATATTACTCACTGGCAGCAACAACTGCAGCTCGACCGGCACCGGCCTTCGCGCTTCCTCCGCCAAGAGTCAAGATATAGCGCAACCAGCCCAGGGTAACCTTCTTGCCACTGCGGTCAAAGTCGGGAGCCAGGGCGCTAGCAGCCTTGAACTTGCTCAGCTTACCGGCATAAGGCGGGTAGCGGATAGCAAGAATGGATTCGAGCCAGCCAGGGCTGGATGTGATGGGACGACGGTGTACCCAAACGTCGAAGCTGGAGCGGCCACGGTAAGCACCGTAGCCACTTTCACCGACACCACCGAAAGGCAGAGTAGGAACATGCAGAGCAGCGTCGTTGCAAGAAACACCACCAGAGCGAGTAGCACTAAGAACTGTCAAGTTGTCAGCATGAAAACGTTTATTAGCAAGTGGCTCCGCTTTGACTCACTCTTTGCAACATCGGCCTTACTACCGAAGGGGTAGAGACCCAGCGGGGTGCTCTGGACACCATTGGCGAGGTTGATGGCCTCATCCAGGTTCTCAACAGGCAGGATTGGGATAAAGGGGCCGAAGCTTTCCTGAACGCACAATGAATCGTCCACTGAGTCAACCAGGACAACAGTCGGTTCGATAAAGCGTTCCTTCTCGTCCATGGTACCTCCCATCATAATCTTTCCCTTGGTGTTATCCAGCATAGACTTAAGACGCTGGAAAGCGCCATCGTTGATAATGCGCGAGTAATCAGGAGAATCCTTGGCACCCTGAGGGTAGAACTCTTTATAAGCCTTCTTGAACTCCTCAACAACACGGTTCACGAGGGTCTTATCGACCAGCAGATAATTTTGTGAAGTACACACTTGGCCGGCGTTCATGAGTTTACCCCACAGCATACGACGGGCCACCAGACGGGGATCAGCGTTCTTAGTAACAATGGCTGGGTTAATACCACCGAGCTCGAGGACAACCGGGGTCAAGTTAGGGGCAGCGGCCTTGGCGATGATACGACCAACAGTAGCACCACCAGTGAAGAAAATCTTATCCCATCGCTCAGCCAACAGAGCCTGGGTCTCGGGAATGCCACCCTGAACAAAGGCGTAGCAAGAGGGGTCGAGAGCGATCTCGCAGATCTTTTGCATAACAGCAGCGCTGCGGGGAGCATTCTCACTGGGCTTGATGATGACAGTGTTACCGGCGGCGATAGCACCGATGGCGGGACCGAGGGTCAATTGGAAGGGGAAGTTGAAGGCACTGTAGATGAACTTGTCAGCATCGCCTAGCCTTTTCGTATGCTCTCCGATATATTCCAACGTACCCAATCACCAACACACAGCCAAGCGGGTCCTTTCTGATCTTTGGGTTCATGAACTTGAAGGACAGGTCGATATCGGGGGCCTTCTCATCCTTCACCCACTTGTGAAGATTGCGGGAAGTGAAAACGATATCGTTGAGTAACCATCCGCTCTCCGCAACCTCGGCCTCGAAGCGCGGCTTATTCAGGTCTTGAGCGCACGCCTCGACAATCTCCTCCTCATGGTCCTTGATACTGAAAATAATTGTCAATTACAATTCGAATTCGTGGCGCATTTTCTTTTGCGATCTGCGCGAGGGGGGGAGGGGGGGGGGGGAACCTCACGCCCACCAGAGCTTGCCCAGCTCTAAAAGGCGAAACTCGACATCGCGCGTCCTATGCTCCAAGAAAGTCTTGCGGACTGTGGAGACACGCTGAGGAATCTCCTCGAGAGGGGTGAACTGTAACTCAGGAAGTTGTACGCCCATGTTGTATGATTTTGCAAGGGTTGATCAGGAAAAAAAGCAAACTCCTTACGTCAGGATGGTGAGGGTCGCCCCGTATTTAACTGGTGAGCAGCCGGCAGCTTCTCCGCATCCACATGCACCTCCCGCTCGGCTCGTTTGCTGACGATCTTCCCCCCTCCTTTTTTTTTTTTTTTTTTTTTTTTTTTCTTTCTTT